>Ga0187849_1000360_pt1 | contig 63593 bp, 49 predicted proteins | sample June2016WEW_4_10_2_FD_132412 | JGI IMG/M metagenome (GOLD analysis project Ga0187849, IMG submission 132412) | Peatland microbial communities from SPRUCE experiment site at the Marcell Experimental Forest, Minnesota, USA - June2016WEW_4_100 | ecosystem: Environmental > Terrestrial > Soil >... | reverse complement strand
GCCGTCCACGCGCCGTCCAGTCATACGCCGGACCGACAAGTCCATGCGTTTGGGATCGTGAACCGTAGATACCAGCAGGATCTCGTACCCGTGTTCGACGGCTATGTTTTCAAACGCCTGCACGATTTCCGGGAAGAACGGATTGGTGATCTCCGAAACGACCAGCCCAAGGATATGGCTCCGTCCCGACACGAGTGCGCGAGCCTGAATATTCGGGCGGTACCCCGATTCCTCAATTACTTTCCACACACGCTTTGCAACGCGCGGATCGACCGTCGGTATACGGTTGATTGTGCGCGAGACAGTCGCTGTGGATACCTTGGCGCGCTTAGCAATTTCTCGAATGTTCATTGAGTATTATGACTTCGCCAACTCTGCTCAATATGGACCACTGGTTGCCGCTCTGTCAGGAGTTCGTCGCAACAACCTCGTAATAGACAGAGTACCGTTCGTGGATGATCTTTGACAAAGGCACAAACGCTACACTCTGATTCTGTGCAACCGTGCTAAAGGCCAGCTGTCCGCCGGCGGGTTCGAGCCAACTCGCCGGGTCGTCGACCTTCCCTTTGAACTGCAGCATCGGAGCGGGCTCTTGTTTTTCTTGTGCCGTGAAATGCCGATACCACTTCTCCCGGGGCTCTTCTTCGAATCGCGCGGCCAATACCAGAGGACCGTACATCACGGCCTGGAGACTCTCCTTGTCGGGCATGGGCGCCGCATGCAGACGCATTGGAAGGCGCAATTCAATGCGATCACCGTTCTTCCATGGCCCACGCAGCGCAAGATAGCTGCTCGGATCGGCAAAAGCAGGCACTGTTTGCCCATTTATCTTGACGCTTCCGCTCTTCGCCCAATAGGGAATGCGTAATTTCAGATCAATATCAACGGGTCTTGCCGTTGAGATCGTCAGTGCAGTTCCTTGCACTTCCGGGAAAGAAGTGCGTTGCGTAAGGTGGATACCTTTTTCCGGCCAATTCACTTCGGACGCAATGTACAAATTGACGAAGATCGAATCGTCGTCGTGGAAGTAGATCGTGTCGGTTAACTTGGCTAACTCCTCTGATCCCGTCCCGTTACAGCACCAGAAGGAATCGAACGGTTTGGCATAGATCTTGGAGTAACCGTTTCCGAGTGGCAGGTAGTAAACGGTTGTGCCCGTCTCAGGATCTATGGTCCCCATTCGGTGGTTGAACAGCACCCGCTCGTAATAGTCCATGTATCGCGCTTCAGGCAACCACCCGAACAAGTGCCGTGTTAGTTTCATCATATTATATGCGCAACAGTCTTCGGCTGTGTGAGGACTCAGTTGCGCCGAGAGGACACCCGGTTCAGTTCTCCACGTCTCGAAATTGCTGGTGCCCCCCGTGCAATACGAGCGCTCACTCGTCACTTCGCTCCAGAAGTAGTCGGCAATGTTCCAATATCGCTTGTCGCCGGTCAGCTCGTACAATCGAGCGGCGGCAATCACTTGCGGAATGTGCGTATTGACATGTAGTCCCTTGAGTTCATCGCGGTGCGCCGCGAGCGGATCGAAGAACCATTTCTTGTCGAAGCGCTGCGCCAGGTTCAGATACTCGCGTTTTCCGGTCACTCCGTAGAGATTGCAGAGCACCTCCCCCATGCCACCGTACTCGACATTGAGAACGCGCTGCATCTGCGGCTCGCTGAGGGGATCAGCCCAATCGCGTACCCATCCGGCCATCTTTTGCACTGTTTCAAGTGCCTGCTCGTTGCCGGCAAGCTTGTACATATCAAGATGGCCGGCCATGATTTTGTGGATGGTGTAGAAGGGAGCCCAGACGCTCACTCCATCGCGCAAACGGTCGAAGAACTCCTGGGGGAACGCGCTCAGGTAGCCGTTCCTGCGCTGTGCCTGGCATCTTGCGAGCTCCGCAACCATCACGTCGCCATTGCGCTTTAGCTCTTCGTCGCCCGAGCTGGCAAAAGCTAATGCACAAGCCGACAAATAGTGCCCGCCCGCGAAATGGCCACGCAATTCGCAATCGGGCTTTTCCCAATCACCCAACGGCTCTGCCGAAGATGGAAGCCCTGCTGTCAAGCGAAATGTATGAAGCAGCCGGTCGGGAGGCAGTGTCCTCAAGTAGCGGCGATTGGCTTCTGCCGCCGCGCTAAAAGCGCCCGGCCCGAGCCGCACGTTGCTCATCGGAAATGGAATCGCTCGCAGCGGCACAACCTCGCGACTGATCTGCTTTGCGGCTGAAGCGGAAAGAGGCTTCGGCATTTCCTCTTGGAGCGCCAAGGCCTCGGTGGGAAGAACGGCGGCTGCACCAGCAGCGGCGACAGCAGCAGCGACGAAATCACGGCGGCTGATTTTCTCCAAGAAAACCTCCTTACTGGGTACGTGACACCACCACGCCGGCGATTACTACTCCGGCAGTATTTTCGATCCTATCACTTGGAACGTTCCTGCCGCCGGCGCTCCCGTATTCGGCTGACCTCCACCAATTGATATCGAATACTTGCCTTCCGCAATGATCGGTTCGCCTGCCTCACTCACCATGCTCAGGTCGCGATCCTTTAGCTCGAAGTGCACCTTCTGCGACTCGCCTGGCTGCAGGTGCACGCGCGCGAACCCGCGGAGAGCGCGGATAGGCGCGCCGGCGACATCAGGAAACTTCAGATAGAGCTGCACCACCTCATCCCCAGCGACTTTCCCGGAATTGGTCGCCGTCACAGACGCGTTGAGCGGATCGCCGGCATTGATTGGCGCGTCCGGCAGGGTGAGCTGGCTATAGCTGAAGTTTGTGTAGCTGAGGCCGTACCCAAAGGGCCAGAGAGGCTCGCCTTCGAAGTAGCGATAGGTGCGGCCCTTCATCGCGTAGTTCTCGAAATGCGGTATCTGGTGGACGTTCTTATAAAAGGTGACTGGGAGACATCCGGCGGGATTGTTCTTTCCGCTCAAGGTCTCGGCAATGGCGGCTCCGCCTTCCTCGCCGGAATACCAGGCTTCGACGATGGCGTTGGCATGGGCCTTCTCCCAATTGACGCCGAGCGCGCTGCCGTTCATGAGTATGACGACGAGGGGCTTGCCGGTTGCGGCCACCGCCTGGACCAGATCTTCCTCAGGCTGCGGCAAATCGAGGCTGGTGCGGTCTCCGCCGAGGAAGCCGGGCTGTTCCACCGGCATCTCCTCGCCTTCGAGAGCACTCGTTATGCCGACCACGGCAACGACCACGTCCGCGTTCTTGGCGGCGGCAATGGCCGCCGGATCGGGTGCGTTGTTCACGGGAGCCCAGATGAGCTGCGCCTCGGGTTTGCCGCCGGGGAATTGGCCATACGCGACCTCCAGCTTTACCGGGTGTCCCTTCTCCAAATGAACTTGGCCGAGATTGGACCTGTGCCCGAATATTTGCGTGACCTGCTTATCGTCCACGGATACGCGCGCGAAACCATCCGCTTTAACCCCCAGCAGGTAATCGCCAGTTTCCCGGGGATTGAGGAAGCCGGTCCATTGTACCCAGAGGCCATGGTTTCCTTTTGCCTGTTCAGGAAGGTTGCCTGCATTCAAGTCCACGCTGGGCTCGACCCGCGACGTCAGCAGTGTAGGTTTGGCTCCGAAGCCCAGCCCCAGGCCGTACTCGGCTTTGAGACCGGGCTTGCCATCAGGAGTGGTCAGCGCCGATGCGGGCACGGGACTCCCCTGATTGGAGAGGAACTGAGTGCCAGGAACGTAGGTGATCTTCGCCTCGGGAAACTCGGCCTTCATTCCTTCCAACACAGTTACAGTGTGCGTAGGAGTGCCGTTATAGTTGCCAAGCAGAACGGCAGTCTGATCGGCAAGCGGGCCTACAATGGCGATGCGCTTGACGGATTTGAGGGGCAGTACGCCGTCATTCTTGAGCAGCACCATCGACTCGTTTGCCAGCACCCGCGCCATGGCGCGATGCTCCGGACTATCGAGCAGTCTTTCATCAATTTTCGAATACGGGACCATCTCCGGCGGGTCGAACATGCCCAGGCGGATGCGCGCGGTGAACAAGCGAATAAGTGCGGTGTCGATAGCGTCCTCCGACAGAAAGCCCTGCTGCACGGCTTCGATGTACGGCTTGTAGTCGTGGTCGTCGGCCACCTTGGCGAAATCGATGCATTCGTTGTCCATGCCGCGCTCCAGCGCGATCGCCGAGACCTGCGGCTGGGTCGGGCGGTAGTGGTGGCCGCCGAAGATGTCGCGGACCGCTTCGCAGTCCGAAACTACGTAGCCTTGGAACTGCCAGGCCCCGCGAAGCGTGTGCTGCAGCAGAAACTCGCTGGCACACGCGGGCTCGCCGTTGATCGCGTTGTAAGCGCACATCACTGAGCCGGCGTGCCCCTCCACTACGGCGGCGCGAAACGCGGGCAGGTAGGTGTCTTCCTCGTCGTGCTTGCTAATGTCCACGTCGGCGAAGTGACGGGTGGGTTCAGGCCCGCTGTGCACGGCATAGTGCTTGGGTGTGGAGATGGCTCGATAGTAGTGCGAATCATCGCCCTGCATGCCGGTGACAAAGGCGACCGCCATCCGGGCGCTCAAGAAGGGGTCTTCGCCGTAGGTTTCCTGCCCCCGGCCCCAGCGAGGGTCGCGGAAGAGGTTGACGTTGGGGGCCCAGAAGTCCAGACCTTCAAAGATATTTGAGTGCCCGGCGCGTTCGGCCTGGGCGTGTTTGATCCGCCCCTCGATGCCGATGGCCGTCGCCATTTCGTGAATGCGCGGCACATCGAAGGTCGCCGCGAGACCGATGGGCTCGGGGAATTCCGTCGCGCCGTTGACCGCCACGCCGTGCAGGGCCTCACTCCACCAATCGTACGCGGGAACACCCAAACGCGGAATCGCCCGAGCCTGATTAACGAGCTGCGACGCCTTCTCTTGCAGCGTCATGCGGTGCACCAGGTCCGCCGCCCGCTGCTCGGGGGAGAGCTTGGGATTCATGTAGGGGAAACTAGAAGTGTCTTGCGCCACGGCGGTACAGGCCATCAGGGCGGCGCAGGCGGTGAGAACAGCCACAATCAGTCTTCCAGAGTAGTTCATCTCTTTGTCTCTTCTCCCTGTAAAGGTGTCGAACCGCGGCTGCATTATAGCCGAACGACCTCACCGGTTCGCAGATACGTTCGACATTGCACCACCACGCTGTTCTTCGAGAATTGCCTCAGTGAGTCGTCAGCTAGCGTTTTCCCGCAGCGGCCTACCCATCCTCCCACCTACCGACAACTGGACTGAAAACAGAGATTCTGGCTAAAAAACGGCAGCACATGGTTCTGGAAACGATCAGCTGCTTTGCTCGTGTGCGTGCCCGGATACACTTCAAAGCTGTTCGCGATTCCATACTTATCCAGGATGTCGTGGAGCTTGCCGGCATCGATTCGTAAACCGTCCTGGTCGCCCACATCGATGGCGATGGCCCGGTACTGCCGGAGGCTTCGGATATACTGATCCACGAAAGCCAGTGGCGCATTGGCCGTCCATTTCGCGAGGACATCCGGTTGAGGTACGCCGTCCTTGGTCGGCAGATCCAGATAAAGGGGTGGATTCTTCGGATCCGGGGACCAGGCCGCCGCCGTCGCCAGTTGTGCCCGGGGGAAGAACGGCAGCTTGGCCGAATCTTCCGCCGTCTTCACGGCCTCCAGGGCCTTCTCCACTTCTGGATTCGGGCCGGCTGGCCGGGGAGACAAACAGCACGGACTCATGATGTACAGACTGCCGAACACGTCGGAATGTTTCATACCGATGCGGGCGGAGCCGTACCCTCCCATCGAGTGGCCCACCAGGCCGCGACTAAGCCGATCAGGAATCGTCCGGTAATGAGCGTCGATGTATGCAACTACATCGTGTGCGATAAACCGCTCGAAATCTCCGGTGGTGACCGAACTCGAATACATAGAACCGTTGTGCACGGTCTTCGAATCGGGCAGCACGACGATCATCTCTTTAGCGCCCTGGGCGAAGGCACCTTCTATGGTCTGCGGCACGTGGATCTCGTGGCTCCATTGCTCGGCGCCAATGGAATACCCGTGCAAGGCATATACGGCCGGGTAGCGCCGGGATTTCTCCTTCGCGTAGCTGGGCGGCAAGAACACGATCACATCGCGGTCGACGGCATCCCCTTCCAAGTTGCCTTCCAGGGCTGTCCCGTGGACTTTAATGTGTTCCACCGCAACAGGCTTCACGCCGGGAACCACCGGAGGTACTTCGGTTTGTACCTGTGCCGCGAGCCGAGGCCCCAGAGCAACGGCTATCACGAGTGTCATCACACTGAACGATTTGTTCGCTGTCATCGATGTCCTTTCTCGCCTTTCGACCAGATGAACTACTGCACTACAAATGAATAAATGTTCACGCTAAAGTGCGGGACGGACATGGTCTCGGGCACAGATGCAAGTTCCTGTTCCTGCACCTCGACCCTGGGCTGTTGTCCCACGGTAATCGTCGCGTCTATGCTCGACGGAGCCATGCGCCACAGCCGCCCGCTTCCCGACAGCTCGACGTCCTTCGTGGAGAAATCCAGCCGCTGCTCGGATTCCGTCGGATTGATCACCGCCACGGTGAGCGTCTTGCGGTCGCTGCTCAGCGCCGCCGCCACGTCCAGCGGATACGTATCGCTGCCCGGATTAACCGCAGGCTGGTCGCCGCCAGCCGGGTAAAGCGGCTTGGGCTGCGGGGAATCTCCGGATACTTCCACCGGGATGGTGCCGAAATGTTCGCGATACATCTTGAACAAAAGACCAGTTGGATTCAAAACTGCATCGGTTCGGTCCTCGCTGATCATTGCGGTTGCGAAGGTGAACGCGCCTAACTGATACAGATCGGAATGGCGGAACATCTCGTGGAACGCCCAGGCATAGGCAGGGACCACCTTGTACGAGTTCCGTCCCCCACTCATGTAGGCCCACTCGTCGATGGCGATGGGGACCGGTTTGGCGCGGAGGCCGGGGATGCGCTTCAGGTACTCCTGGTAGTGCTCATACTTCACGCGCACTTGCGTTGCGGGTGCACGCTCCCATTCGACCAGCGGCTGCGGTCCGATGTTGACCTTCTCACCCGTTTTAAGATCGAGGTGCATGTCGCTCGAGGAATAGTAGTGCTCGCTGAGCATGTCGATGTTGTCCAGGCAGTGGGCAAGCAGGTTTCCGCTCCAGTCTGCCGTTGAGAGATAATCCGGAACGAACTTGCCGCCAATGCGTTTGGACTGATTGGCTCCTGTCATGACATCGGGCATGGCTCCGCCGGCAATCAACTTGATGGAAGGATCGACCTGCCTCATGGCCTTGGCGAACATGTCGTGCTTCAGCTCGAATTGCTCGATCGACATGGCGCCCATCTGGTAATCGCCCCAGGGCTCGTTGCCGATGCCCCACAGCTTGACGTCATACGGCTGCGGGTGACCGTTTGCGGCGCGCCATTTTCCCATCGGCGTGGTGACGGCGCCGTTGGTATATTCGACCAACTCCGCCGCAGACCATGCGTCGCCGAAACCGGCATTGACCGTGATGTAGGCATCCACGCCGAGCAGGCGGCAGAGTGTGAGGAACTCATCGGTGCCCACATCGTTCGGCTGAACGGCGCGCCAAACCGGATCATAGATGGGCGGGCGCTTGTCCGGATCGCCGATCGCATCACGCCACTCGTACGCGGACACGAAGTTGCCGCCGGGGAAGCGATAGACGCCGGAGTGCAACTGCTTGAGCGCGGCAATCACTTCCGCGCGGTAGCCCTCGATGTTGTCGGCCGGCATCAGCGAGACCGCGCCAATGTGAAACGAACCCGTGCCGATTCCGGTGATTTCGAGCTGCGCATCGTCGCTGTCGGCCTGGGCCCTAAAGCTCAGTGGGAACTTCCGGCATGCGGAGCCGAGGGCGCGAATGGTCAGCGTCTGACGCTCACCTGCTTCGCTGCCCCACGCCAAAGTCACGTTCACGACTGCGCCGGGGCTGCCGGCCAGCACGACGCGGCCCGTGTACGCCTTCCTCTTGCGCACGGCAAGACCCATTTGCCGGACTCCATGCGCCTCACTGCCGCTGAGCTTGATGAGTGGCGTGTGATCGCCGGTGTACGGGTCTTGCGTATCCATCGTCACGACTTCGTCGCCGCCAACGGGCGTCCAATGGCGGAGCGGGGCGCGACGCCTCCACGCCGGAACGGCGGGCTGCTCTGGGGTTTCGAGGTGACCGGACGGTAGAACTTACGGTCTTCCAGCATTTCCGCCCAAACGTTTTCGTTGACGATGTTCCCGCCGTGCTCCAAAAACTGGCCGTACAAATATTTCGAGATCGGCGCTCCGGTCTTCGACGCGTCGATCGTCGCATTAACAGGTGGAGTTTGCGCAGAAGCAAAAGCCGGGGAAAGAAGTACCGCCAGTAGCAAGACCTGCGTCGTCAGAATTGGATTCTTAGCTTTCGAATGCACTGTATGATCTCCTTTTCATGCAAATCCCGGGCACAACACTCGCTTCGTAGGCTGAGCAGCAAGTTTTGAACCGTGGAGCTGTTCAGCTCCACGGTTCGTGCCGCTACTTCCTCAGGTAGATTCCTTAAAACAGCCTCGGGGCAAAGTCCTTCAGATCGCGACGCCAGGTCTGCCATTCGTGGTCTGTGCCTGGTGATTCGTAGAAGACGTGCTGAATGTTCGCTTCCTGGAGTGAAGTATGCAGTCTCTGGAGTCCCGCACGCATTCTCTCAGGCTCATTTGTCCCGACACCCATCCAGAGCAAATGCACTTTCTTGGCGAACGCAGCCGGATCAGCAAATACGCCGTTGTAATCGGTTTTGGGATCCAGTTTCCGATCGCCAAGGACGAGCATCCCGCCCGCTCCACTGAATCCGCCAATGTAGGAGAAGAGATCAAGATGATCCAGGGTAACCTGGAACGTCTGCATGCCTCCCATGGAAAGGCCGGCCATGGCGCGGTGATCGCGATCCGAAAGTGTCCTGAAGGTCGAATCAATATACGGAATCAGGACCTGAGTCACATCATCTTCGAAAGCCGCTGCCATGTCCTGCATCGCCTTCATCATTTCGGGAGAACCAAAGGGTTTTCCGGTCAGATCGGGCGGAGCCTGGCCCGCACGCCGGGCGTAGCCATACGCCATCACGACAATCATTGGCTTGCAGCTTCCGGCCGCGATCAGATTGTCGAGGATAAAGTTGGCATGCGCCTGCCGAATCCACCCCGTCTCATCCTCGCCGCCACCATGCTGCAGATAGAGCACCGGATAGCGCACCTTGCTCTGCGTATCGTAATTCGGCGGCAAATAAACGAGTGCGTGCCGCCAGGTGCCCGTCACCTTCGAGTTGTACCAAACCTCTCGCACCTGCCCGTGTGGCACATCCTGTGCCGAATAATAGGTGGAGCCTGGCTCTGGAACTTCCACCGCGCTTGCGGGCTTGCTTCCACCAAAGTACGCTTGAGTGTTGATGTCGCCAACTTCCGCACCGTCGATGATCAGCGTGTAGTAGTGAAAACCGGGAACGAGTGGAGGAGTAGTAATCGTCCAGAACCCGTCCGCTTGCTTCACCATATCCAGCTTCGGCCCGCTCCAGAAATTCAACTTTACCTTCGTAGCGTCGGGAGCTTTCACACGAATTTCCACCCTCCCAGCACTGTCCACGCGGGGATAGTCCGCTCCCCAGACATTAGTCGCCGAGGGCTGAAAATTGCTTGACTCTTGTGCCCAACAAATACTTGAAAATAAAAACATCAATATTCCAAACCGTCGCATCTGTTCCCTCCTTATTAAGATTCAATTTCAAATGCCGCCCGGGCATGATGGGGCTTTCTGTTAGCTTCCAGACATGCACACTGTGGTCTCCTGGTTTTATTACTGCTCAATTGACACTACGGTTACAGACTTGGGCTCCAATTTCAGGGCCAGCTTGCCGCCTTTGACGTTCGCCGAAACGGGCTCCGGCACGACCGTATTGGGTGCGTCGAAGGAGTTGACGCTGTCAACCTTAGGTGCGGTTAGTGTTTCTCCAGCTGCCGATTTAGCCGTGATGCCGGCGAGGCAAGCCTCGATTTCGACCGGCTGATTGGGATCGATGTTGGTGATGGCCAGCCACAGCTTGCCAGCCGTGTCCTTAGCTGCGATGGCATCCACGCGCGGCAAGCTGATATCGCCGTGCGTGTACGTGCCAGCGTCAAAGGTAACCGGCACAAACGTCGCGTCCTGGAACGGCACATACATCTTAAAGACGTAGTAGGTCGGCGTAAGGAACATCTTTTCTTTGTCCGTCATGATCATGGCCTGTAGTACGTTGATCATTTGCGCGATATTGGCCATGCGAACACGGTCGGCATGCCGGGCAAAGATGTTTAGGTTCAGTGCGGCCAGGATGGCGTCACGCAGGCTGTTTTGCTGGATCAGGAAGCCGGGATTGCTGCCGGGGGACGGCGCGTACCACGCGCCCCATTCATCAACGACGAGAGCGACCTTCTTTTGTGGATCGTACTTATCCATGATGGCCGAGTGCTTGCTGATCAGATCTTCCATGGCCAGGGTGAACTTGAGGATCTGACTGTACTCGGTCTCTCCGAACCCCGTGGACGCAAACGCAGGCGGCCACTTCCCAACCGTGTAGTTGTGCATGGAAAGGCCATTGATATCCCAGCTCCACGTGTGCTGCTGATAGGCCTTCATGATGGCTTCCGTCCACTCGGTCCACCGGGGTTCACCGCCACCGGGGCCAACGGCGATCTTCAGCATCTGCTGCTTGTCCTGCTGTGCTGGATTGTAGTTGCGGACGAAGCGGCTGTAGATCTTCATCTGGCTCAAGTAGTAGTCCGGTGTCATGTTGCCGCCGCAGTCCCAGCTTTCGTTGCCAATGCCAAGGTTGGCGACTTTATAAGGAGCAGGATGACCGTTCACGGCCCGCTCCTTGGCCAGGGTCGTCGGCTGCGCGGTGGTCATGTATTCCAGCCATTCGGCTGCTTCCCGCGGAGTGCCGGAGCCAATATTGACGGACACGTACGCTTCGGCGCCGATCTGGTCGAGAAAGTCCATGAACTCGCGCGTTCCGAAGGTGTTCGGCTCGATCACGCCGCCCCAGTTGGGATTGAGGGCGACCACTCGCTGGTCGGCCGGGCCGATGCCCTTGCGCCAGTGGTATTCGTCCGCGAAGCAGCCGCCCGGCCAGCGAACGTTCGGCACCTTTAGCGCCCTAAGCGCGGCAACAACGTCGTTGCGGATGCCGCGAGTGTTAGGAATTGTGGAATCTGGACCGACCCATATGCCGTCATAAACGCCGTGACCGAGATGCTCAGCGAACTGTCCGAAAATGTTGCGGTCGATCTTCGCGCCGGTCTTGGACACGTCAACTGGTAGTTCAACCCTCTGTGCGGTCGTGGCCGGCGCAATCAGGCTCATACCGATCAGAGCGAAACTGACAAGAAGTGGACGCATGACAAGCGATGCTCTTTTGGGCAATGAGGTGCACTTTACGAATGACACTCTACTCGTCGAAATCGGAGAGAACTGCCGCCTCAAGCAGTGGATTGTCAGTTCGGAGTTGCTGGTAAGAGTAAAGGGCATTTGCTTTCTCCGGGGAATCGGGAACCAGCCGCTGCTCTGTTCCGCAAAGCGAAATCAGAGTCGATGTCAGAATGCGTCCGAATCACAAGCAATCGTTTACTTGCAAAACAGAGATGACGACGGCTGGTATCATAGACCAATCGTCAAATTTCTTGTAGGCAAGACTACGCTAGATTGATTAACATGAGTCAGCTTTGCAGTCGCGCATAATCGTGTGACGGACTGCGATGAAGAAGCAGTTGTCAGCAAACGATTACATCAAAAGGTAAAAATGAGAGCGACTTCCGTTCGACTGTGGAACATCTGGAATGTTCTCGTTCCGGCCCTGTGTTGTTTCCTCGGGAGTGCAACACAGGTAAAAGCTCAACTATGGGAAGTGCCTCCGCTGCCTCCCGTCGAGTATGTACCGGCACCCGACGGTATGACTGCCACGCTCGGGAAAGAAAGCCTGCATATTTCTGTTTGCCGTTCTTCGGTCATCCATTTCGTCGCGACCATGGAGTCACTAAACACGGCGACACAGAAACTGCCATGGATGCTCGATTCGAAGGAGTCGTGTCCGGGAGCTAAGTTCCAACTGTCGCAGACACCCGATGCTGCGATCCTCACCACCGACACGTTAAGAATGGAGTTCTCTCTAAAGTGGGGGAACGTGCAATACAGCACGGTAGGGGGCGAGGACCTACTGCGCGAGCGAAACGCGATTCCGCGCACTTATGAACCGGCCGAGTTGAATGGCGAAAGGACTTTTCATGTTGAAGACCGGTTCGCGCCAGATGCCGCCGAGGGTTTCTACGGCCTGGGACAACACCAAAGCGGAATGTTCAACTACCGCGGAGCGACAGTCGAACTCGGGCAAAACAACACTGATGTAGCGATTCCTTTACTGTTGTCGAGCAAGGGCTACGGGCTCATGTGGAACACCGCCTCGTTAACGTACGTCGATAATCGGTTCCCGCTTGAGTTGAACTTACTCTCGACCGCAGGCCATTCCGTTGATTACTACTTCATCTTCGGCCCGGAAATGGACCAGATCATCCATGAATACCGCAACCTTACCGGACACGCGCCCCTGCTTCCGAAATGGGCTTATGGATTCTTTCAATCCAAGGACCGCTACGTCTCGCAGGATGAAGTCCTTGGAATCGCGCACCGCTATCGTGAAGAGCATATCCCGCTCGACGCGATCGTGCAGGACTGGTTTTGGTGGAGGGCGGAAGGCGATCCCATCTTCAATTCCGGCTTCCCGGACGTCCCCGGTGAACTCAAGCGTCTGCATGATGAACATGTCCACGCTATGCTTTCGGTCTGGGGACTCTTTGATCCAAAATCTCAGAATTTCCAGCAATTGACGCAGCAACATCTGGACGTTCCCAATGCGCACGTTTACGACGCTACCAACCCAAGAGCGCGGGACTTCTATTGGAATAACCTGGCCGGGAAGCTGTTCTCGCAGGGCTGGGATGCGTTTTGGTTGGACAGCGCGGAGCCCGAAGAATTCTGGCCCCACATGGGCGACGCCATCCTGCGCAATAAGCAGATCGCGATCGGCAACGGCGCAGAATATACGAACATATTTCCATTTATGCACACTCTTGGCATCCAGCAGCACTGGAAGGCGACCACGGATCGTAAGCGGGTGTTTCTGCTGACGCGATCCGCGTTCCTCGGCCAGCAGCGAGTTGGAGCAACAGTGTGGTCCGGCGACGTTTATGGATCGTATTGGGGTTTGAAGCACCAAGTCGCAGCTGGGCTGAACTTCGCGCTTTCCGGATACCCCTACTGGACAACTGATATCGGCGGTTATTGGCCGCCGCATGACAAACCTCTGGACGATCCGAAATATCAAGAGCTCTACGCACGCTGGTTCGAGTACGGAGTTTTCTGCCCGATCTTCCGCACCCACGGCCACAGGCCGCAAAATGAAGTTTGGTCTTACGACCAACTTGAGCCGATCCTGATCGCCTACGACAAGCTCCGTTACCGCCTCATGCCCTACATCTATTCCCTTGCTTGGCGCGTCACAAACGACGACTACACGATTCAACGCCCGCTGGTGATGGGTTGGCGCAACGACCCGAAAATCCGCGACATCGGGGATGAGTTCATGTTCGGTCCATCAATCCTCGTCAGCCCGGTGCTTGAGCCGAATGCTTCGCGCAGGGCTCTGTATCTGCCGGAATCACCGGCTTGGTACGACTTTTGGACCGGGGCATCACAGCAGGGAGGGCGCGAAATTGACGCAAACGCCCCACTGGATCGCATTCCGCTCTATGTACGTGCCGGTTCGATTCTTCCCTTCGGCCCTGAAATTGAGTACGCCAATGAAAAGCCGGCCGGACCGATCGACCTGCGGATCTACCCCGGGGCGGACGGCAAGTTCGATTTTTACCAGGATGCGGGCGACAGCTACGATTACGAAAAAGGCGCCCAGTCAGTTATTCCGCTGCGCTGGTCTGAATCAACGCGGACGCTGACGATCGGAGAGCGTGAAGGAAGTTATCCCGAGATGCCTGTCAAAGTTCAGTTCAATATCACGTGGGTATCGGCTGGACACGGTTCCGGAGCCGCTGTATCCCAGCCCGACAAGGTTGTTGAATATACCGGGAAGGAAGTCTCGATCCAAGCCCCGTGAGAGCTGAGGTGCTGCCGGTGCGAGGGTCCGGCAGAGTACATCTCGTAAGTCGGCGATCCATATGATCACCTGAATGCGCGAAGACGTTGGCGAACCGGATAACTGCTAATTCCGAATATCAGTGTTCAAAAGTCGTTTGGTGCCGATAAACGCCCTGGTAACCATCTAAATTGTCGAATCGTCGAGCAAGAGGAGCAATAAAGTGAGCACACTGTGGCAGCTTGAGTTTCTTGCTCGAACGCCTGAACCCCTGGTCTGGGGCTGCCATTCGAGGACGCACATTCATTCCAGAATGAGGTGATCGAGCAGGAATGAGTCGGTTGAAGCACCACTGTAAGAGATTGAAAACATCCAGTACGACAACCTAATCCCTTTTTCGGGACCAAGGGGTCGGCGGCGGGGCGACGATGCTGAGTGGACTCAGCGCAAGAGCTGAAGTGACCATCCGATTTCGGTCCAACTCCGGTCCAATTCGAGAGGGTGGTTGCACCGCGTGCGTCCGCGTAAGCGACACCAGACGCGGCACTTATGTGGTTTAACCTGCCTGCTTGCAAAGCAGGTGCTCTCCCAACTGAGCTACACGCCCGTGTGCTGGTTCTATTGTCTGGGCAATCAGGGTTGGGGTCAAGAAAAGACAACAGACAGGAGAGATGCGAGGTACAGGAGGTGGCGGGATTACAGGAAACGAACAAGACGCGGCCAGCAAACAGGCCCGGAACGGATCTTGGACAAGCCAGGAAGAAAGGGCCGGTGTCGCGAGGTGGTTCCGACAGCGGCCAAACAGGCACATTACGACGGCACAAGGGCGGTGCCGGAAATCACGCCGGGTTGTGATGCATGTCACGGACTAGAAAACGGTTTCCGCGTAAAAGTAAAGCGTGGGAGGGGAGGAAGCGAAAGGGAGAATGGCGAACCCGTTCCGTTTGGTCGCTCCTGCGGGCCGCCGGATGATCTGGCGCGGAGTGAGAGTTGTGAATCCGTCCGGCCTGGAAGCTGCCGCAGACACTCCTGCGTATCCCTCCAGGGGGGAACCTCTCTTCTCTGATCTCCCAGCCGCGACGGCCGAGCGCCTTGCCGGCATTACTTCTGCCCGTTCTTGTCACCGAGGGACGGTGCTGTTTGAGGAGGGGCAAGAACCTTCCGGGGTCTTTTTGATTCGTCGGGGGCGCGTCCGGCTTTATCTCAGAACCATCGCGGGCAAGGCCGTGATCCTGACGACAGCCGGACCGAGGGACGCGCTCGGCGTAGCCGCGACGATGTCGGGAAAGCCGTATGAGATCTCGGCGGAGGCCGTCGATTCCGTCGAAGCCGGTTTCCTTGCTCGACAGGACTTCGTGGATTTTCTGCGGAACCACAGCGACGCGGCCGTCTGCGTCGCCAGGCATCTCACCGATGTCCACAATTGGTTCTTGGCCGAGATGCGGCGCGTCGGGCTGGCGCGCTCGACCGAGGAGAGACTCGCTCGGCTTCTTCTGAATCGGTCCGCCAGCCATGACAAGGGAAATGGGCGGCTGAGGTTGTCCATGAACCCCGAGGAGATTGGGCTGCTGATCGGCGCCTCACGTTCCAGCGTCGAAAGACTCTTGCGTCATCTCAAGCGAAAGCGGCTCATCCAGGTGAAGGGCCCCACGGTCGTAATCCGCAATCGCGCCGCCATCGAAAAACGCGCCGGCCAGCCGTAGCATTCATGTCTCCGCCTTGCCGACCCACTATCGGGAAGGGCCGGTCTCTGCTAAGATGAAGCGTTTGTTTGCCGTACAATCTCACGACAGGGACTCTCATGGCGCTCAAATGTGAACTTTGCGGCAAGGCGCCGCACTACGGAAACGTTATCAGTCACGCGCACAATGTGCGCCGCCGCCGGTGGAATCCGAACCTGCGCCGGGTGCGCGCGGTGGTGAACGGAGTGCGGAAGTACGTCCGCGTGTGCACGGCCTGCATCCGCGCCGGACGCGTGAAGAAGGCCGCCTGAGTCCCGCCGTGCTCCCCTTGAAGGCAGGAATTCACATGCGAATCACAACCCGGCAACTCGCTATCCCAGCCGCGCTGGCGGCCGTTTTCATCTTCGGCGGCGGATGCAAACATGATTCACCGCCGGCGCCCGATGTGTGGGCCGTCGTGAACGGTAAAGAAATCAAGCGCCCGGAAGTGGACAAGTACTACCGCTCGCGGGTGAACCCGGAAGGGCAGGAGCCTTCTCAAGAGGAAGCTCTGTCGCTGAAGCTAAATGTGCTCGACGAGCTGATCAACAACGAGATTCTGTTGGAACGGGCGAAGAAACTGAACCTCGAAGCAAGTGATGGCGAGGTCGAGGACAAGTTTACCGAGTTGAAGAGCCCGTACACGGAAGAGGAATTTCAGCGGAGGCTCAAGGATCAAGGAATCACCGTGGACGATCTGAAGCGCGACCTGCGCCGGCAGCTCTCGATCCAGAAGCTGCTCAACCGCGAAGTGGTGGCCAAGATCTCCATCACGGACCAGGACGTCGCGGATTTTTACAACCAGAACAAGGCGCAGTTTAACGTGGCCGAGCCGCAATACCGCATCGCCCAAATCGTTGTAACCCCGCGGAAAGACCCGGTGGTGCGCAACCGCAAGAACGACGATGCGACGACCGACGCCGAAGCCCGGCGAAAGATACAGATGCTCCTGGACCGGCTGAACGCCGGGGCGGACTTCGCCCAGCTCGCGATGGACTATTCCGAGGACCCGACCACGGCCACGACGGGCGGCGACCTCGGGTACGTGCCCGACTCCTCGCTCAACCAGTCGGACCCAGCGCTGAAGAAGGCGGTGCAGGCGTTGAAGCCGGGACAGGTGAGCGGCATCATCGCCCAACGGGACAGCTATCGCATCCTCGAGCTGATCGCACGCGAGTCCCCCGGTCAGCGCGGCCTGAGCGACCCGCAAGTGACTCAGACGATCCGCGACACGCTGAGGAATCGCAAAGAACAGTTGCTGCGCGCCGCCTATCTGGCCATTGCGCGCGACGATGCTCGCGTGACCAACTATCTGGCGCAGCAGGTCATTGAAGCCAAAGGGAAACTCCCCGACGCGGCAAAGTCTCCTGGTGGCGAGAAGAAACCGGGAAGCTGAGCGGCCTGCTCAGTTGACCCAGGCGAGAGGCTCGCCGGCCTTCACGGCTTGGCCCTCGGTGACCAGAAGGCGCTCCACAACTCCGCTCTTTGGCGAGCGGATTTCATTCTGCATCTTCATCGCTTCGACGACGCAGAGGCTCTGGCCAGCCTCGACGCGGTCGCCCTGCTGAACGAGCACGCGCACAACTTTTCCAGGCATGGGGACGGAGACTTGTTGAACGCCCTCTACTTCGGGAAAACCGTGTCGGCGGCCGCGCCAAGCGCGCGGGTCCAGCACCTCGGCGAAGAATTCCTCAGCGCCGCTCTGGATCGTCAATCCTTCGCCATCGGGTGAGGGAGTCACGAAGGCTTCATAGGACCGGCCGCCGAGGAGAATGGAATAGACGCCGGGGGAGACCTCGATAATGTCGGCTTGAACGGATTGGCTGTCAAGGCGCACGGCCCAGCCACCGCCGGAGGACTCGAGCTCGATCTGGCGCGTTTTGCCGGCTATGCGGATCTCACATTTCATGGAGTGCGGTCCGTCTGGCGGCCTTCGAGCTTCCAGCGCGAGCTCGGCTCCTGAGACGCGGCAGGTTCCTCGGGACTGTTCCGGCGCAGGTGCCAGAGAGCGGCAGCGATGACTGCGGCGTCGGCGGCTCCGGTGGATTCGCCGCTAGCGGAGTCGGTTGGGGCAGCGGCTGCGGGACGCGACTTCAAGAGTTCATCCAGCCAGCGCGTGTGAATCTCTCCGTTTACAAAGTCGGGTTCCGCAACGATGCGGCGGAAAAGGCCGACGTTGGTCTTGATGCCGGTGATGGCGTACTCCTGGAGCGCGCGGCGGAGGCGGGCGATACTCTCCTCGCGGCTGTTGCCCCAGGCGATGAGCTTCCCGAGAAGAGGATCGTACTCGGTGGGTATGGTCCAGCCCGCATAAACGCCGTCGTCCACGCGAACGCCGGGTCCCTGCGGGGTCCGGCGCGAGAGAACGGTTCCGGGTGAAGGGAAGAAGCCATTGTCCGGGTCTTCAGCGTAGACGCGGCATTCGATGGCGTGGCCGCGCGGCGTGATGGACTCCCAGGCGAAGGGGAGGCGATGGCCCGCGGCAATGGCAATCTGTAGCTTGACGAGGTCGAGGCCGGTCACCTGCTCCGTGACGGGATGTTCAACCTGCAGGCGCGTGTTGACTTCGAGAAAGTAGAAGTTGAGCTGGGCATCCATGAGAAATTCAACGGTGCAGGCATTGACGTAACCGCCGGCCCGCGCCAGACGAACGGCCGCGTCGCCCATCTTGCGGCGAAGATCGGAGTTCACGATCGGCGAGGGCGCTTCTTCGATGACCTTCTGATAGCGGCGCTGAATCGAGCACTCGCGCTCCCCCAGCGAAACAACCCGGCCGTGCGAATCCGCGAGAATTTGAATTTCGATGTGCCGCGGTTTCTCCAGATATTTCTCCAGATAGAGGCGCGAGTTTCCAAACGTGCTCAAGGCTTCCGAACCGGCATCTCGCCAGGCGGAAGCCAATTCCGCCGGACTCGAAACCACGCGCATGCCTTTGCCCCCTCCGCCCGCTACCGCCTTGAGAACGACGGGAAAGCCCATCCCGCGCGCAAACGCTTCGGCTTCCTCGACACTCTCAATAGGATCGAGGGTGCCGGGAACCGCGGGTATCTCCATGCGGCGCGCGAGCTGGCGCGCCGCCGTTTTTGAGCCCATCGCTTCCATGGCTTCGGCCGATGGCCCGATGAAGGTGATACCAAAGGCCTCGCACGCGTGCGGCAGATCGGGGTTCTCGGCGAGAAAGCCGTAACCGGGATGAAGAGCGTCGCAGCCGTTTCGCCGGGCGACATCCATGAGCTTCCCGAGACACATATAGCTTTCTCGCGAAGGCGCCGGGCCGATGGGATACGCTTCGTCGGCGAGACGGACGTGGAGCGAAGCGCGGTCCGCTTCGCTGAACACCGCGGCGGATGTGATGCCCAGCTCACGGCAGGCGCGGATCACGCGGACCGCGATTTCACCGCGATTGGCGACCAGGATTTTCTTGAACATGCCGCTCATGAATAGGCAACCGGCGGGGATTCTAGCACGGCGCGGGTGAAATCCAGGCTGGTGGGGAAGAAATCAACGTGTAATTACAATTGAAGTTAAACGGTAGTGGGAAGCAGCAGAATGAAGATCAGCCTGGCTTCCCAATGACCTGAGGCCATGCGTGTCGTGATGCGCGCTCACTTCAGAGGGCACCAAGTCTAAGCGACAAGAGGCAAAAAGCAAAAGCATCACCTCTGACAAATCGCGCTACAGCGGGATGTTGCCGTGCTTCTTGCGGGGGTTTGTGTCCTTCTTGTTTTCGAGGGCGCGGAGGGCGGCGATGATTTTCGCGCGAGTCTCGGCGGGCTCGATGACGGCATCAATGTAGCCGCGTTCGGCGGCGAGATAGGGGTTGGCGAAGCGCTCACGGAACTCGGCGATCTTCTCGCGGAGGAGCCTTTCGCGGCCGACTTCGGGCGCGGCGTCGAGTTCGCGCTTATAAACGATATTCACCGCGCTCTCGGGGCCCATCACCGCAATTTCCGCGGTGGGCCAGGCAAAGTTCGCATCGGTACGGAGGTGCTTCGAGGCCATGACACAATAGGCGCCGCCGTAGGACTTGCGGGTGATCACGGTGATCTTGGGGACGGTGGCTTCGGCGAAAGCGTATAGGAGCTTGGCGCCGTGCCGAATGATGCCGCCGAATTCCTGCTGCGTGCCGGGGAGAAAGCCGGGAACGTCTTCGAACGTAATGAGCGGGATGTTGAACGCGTCGCAAAAGCGCACGAAGCGCGCGGCCTTGACCGAGGCATCGATATCGAGCACACCAGCCATGACGGCGGGCTGATTGGCAACGACGCCGACACTGCGCCCGTCCAGCCGTGCAAAACCGACGACGATGTTTTTCGCAAAGTGCTCGTGGACCTCGAAGAAGTTGCCTTCGTCCACCACGGCGTGGATCACGTCCTTGATATCGTAAGGCTTCATGGGATCTTCGGGGACGAGTGAGTTGAGCGAATCCTCGCGGCGGCCGGGAGAGTCGGAGGTCGCGCGGCGCGGCGGGTCATCGAGATTGTTCGAGGGGAGAAAAGTGAGCAGCGCGCGGATCATGGCCAGGCAATCGGCGTCGTCGCGCGCAACGAAGTGGGCCACGCCGCTGGTGGTGTTGTGGGTCATGGCACCGCCGAGCTTCTGCTTGGTCACCTCTTCGTGAGTCACGGTGCGGATGACGTCGGGGCCGGTGACGAACATGTAGGAAGTGGCCCGGGTCATGAAGACAAAATCGGTGATGGCGGGGGAATAGACGGCGCCACCGGCGCAGGGCCCCATGACGGCGCTGATCTGGGGAATGACGCCGCTCGCCAGCGTGTTGCGCAGGAAAATGTCGGCGTAGCCGGCCAGCGAGCTGACGCCTTCCTGTATGCGCGCGCCGCCTGAATCGTTCAAGCCGATGATCGGCGCGCCGCCGCGCACGGCCAGATCCATGACCTTGCAGATTTTCTGCGCGTTGGTTTCCGAGAGCGAGCCGCCGAATACAGTGAAATCCTGCGCGTAAACGTAAACGACGCGGCCATCGATACGGCCGAAGCCGGTCACGATGCCGTCGCCGGGCGGGCGCTGCGATTCAACGCCGAAATTCGAGCAGCGATGGCGGACAAACTTGTCCAACTCTTCGAAGCTGCCCTCATCAAGAAGCAAGCGGATGCGCTCGCGCGCGGTCAGTTTGCCGGACTTGTGTTCCCGCTCCTGGCGCTCGGGACCGCCGCCGGCCTCCGCTTCGGCGGAGAGGCGGCGAAGCTCCTCGATGCGAGCGTGGCGGCCGGGTGCTTTCTGAGTGTCGGACATTGACGGATTCTCTATTTTCCCGGGGGACGAACGCCAGTGCCGGAATCCGGGTCGCGAGGGGCGAAGATGCGCACGGCAAGATGCGTGGCCACCCAAACCGTCCCGAGAAGCAGAACGACTCCCAGAAGCAACTCCGCGCCGAACGCGATGCCGCGTTTCACCGGGCTCACCAAGGATGACAGAATGATCGTGGTGTGTACGAGAGTGAACATCGCGCCGAGAGTCAGAGCCACGATCAACACGATGGCGAGGGCTGAAAGAAAGACCTTTCTCATATCCGCCCTCAGCGTAAGCATTTCGGCGGCTGAGCGCAAGTGTTCCGGCCGCGCTCACCGCCAGCACTTTGGGCCGGCAGCGCCCTCAGCGCAAGCCCGACCAGTCTTCCGCAAGGAGGATGGAGTTGCTGGGGTTGGCGGCATCGTACTTGATGCTGGCGGATTGGCCGGAGACCACGCGGTTGAGGAAGATTCTTTCCTCCAGGCCGGTGATGTCCTGCGCCGTCTGATAGGTAACCCCCGAGATGGAATAGCTGTAGCAGACCAGCTTGCGCCGCCGTGAATCGGCGGCACTGCGCCGGCTCAATCCTAGCCCGCGGCGGCCGTTGGGTTCGCCAGGGGACTGTTCGACAAGCTCCACGATCTGTCCCTCGCAAATGCGGCCGATCTGGTTCAAATGCGCCCGGCGCTTCCGCTCGATTTCATCGGGGTCGGGCGGGCGCCGCAGGAGCGAAAAAACCGCCATTAACACGACGGCGAGAAGCAGTCCTCCGGCCGCCAGGAGGAGCCGAAGGTCGTGAGCAAGGTGCCTCAACGCGCCGCTTTCCGCGCGGCCGGGGCCCGACCGTCGTCAAGCGAGGTGACGCAGCGTATTTCGTCGAGATTCGCGCTATCAAGAAAGATTTTCATGGGACCTCCGGCGGGAGTTATTGTACTGGAAGAACGGGTTGCGCGAGCAAGCGAGAGAAGAAGACATTTCCATACCGAGAGGGACGCAAACAAACATGCACAAAGAGCTAGGGCTTATCGTCGCGCTCATGTTCTTTATGCCGGCGCGGGGAGGCGCGCAGGCGCCCGCACCCGCGCAGACTTCGGCGGCCACCGACCAGTCGGCCAGAAACGAAGCCTGGGATCTTCTCCGCGCGGACTACGCCGGCCACCACGCCGGAACACGGGCGCCAGCAGTCAGCGTCCTGGGCCTGCTGCCCGGCGATGCCCGAGCCGAAGGAATGGCCGCAGAAGCTCTGAAGGACGAGAAGGCAGACGTGCGTGCAGCCGCTGCTACCGCGTTGGGTATGATGCGTGCCCGGCGCGCCATTTCCAGGCTGCGCGAAGCGGTGGACGATCCCGAACCTGCCGTGGCTCTTGCGGCTGCGAATTCTCTTCTGCAACTCGGCGACGACGAAGGCTACGACATGTACTACGCCGTGCTCACCGGCAGCCGCAAAGGGCATCCGGGTCTGATTTCCGAACAAACAAAGAAGATGCACGATCCCAAGAAAATGGCGGAGGTCGGTTTCGAGGAGGGGATCGGTTTCGTGCCGTTCGCCGGGCTCGGCTGGGATGTCCTGAAAACCGTCCTGAAGAACGACAATACCCCAGTGCGCGCGGCGGCAGCGAAGCGCCTCGCTTCCGATCCGGACCCCAAGACCGCCGAAGCGCTGGTCAGCGCCGCCTCGGACAAGAGCTGGATCGTGCGCGCGGCCGCCCTCGAAGCAATTGCTTTGCGCGATGATCCCGCTCTGCTCTCGGAGGTGGTGCCGTACCTGGCTGATCCGAGAGACAAAGTGCGCCTGGTGGCCGCGGCGTGCGTGATCCGGCTCACAAACACCGCCGCTGCCCGCGGCTCGCATAAGAAGTGATCTCGCGGAGGAAGATTTGATGAAGAAAGTAGCGATGCGCTCGAATCTGCGCGTCCGGTCCGGCACGGCGCGCGACATTCGAACGATCCTGAGCATGATTCGGGGGCTTGCCGAGTACGAGCGGTTGACAAGCGGCGTCAGAGCCACGCGGGCACGCATCCGCCGAGACGGCTTTGGAAGGCGGCCGCACTTCGAAACACTGATTTGCCAGGTGGGCAAGAACGCCGTTGGCTTTGCGCTCTATTTTTTCACCTACTCGACGTTTCTCGCCCGGCCCACGCTGTACGTAGAAGACCTCTTCGTTCTGCCAGAGCTGCGAGGAAAAGGCGCGGGTAAGGCCCTCCTTGGTGCGCTGGCTCGCATCGCCATCCGGCGGGGATGCGGCCGGATGGAATGGACAGTGCTCGACTGGAATGCCCGAGCGATCAAATTCTACAAGCGCTTGGGCGCGAGCCTGCGGAAGGAGTGGATCCTCACGCGTCTGACGGGCAGCGCGCTCCGCCGGCTGGCGCGAAGCCGCTAACGGCGCGCGTTTCTGTTAAACTGGAAGAGGTTGGTCTGCAGCGGACAATCCGCGAAACATCCAGCCGGGCTGGGCAGAATCCGCGGTGTAGTGTTTCGATTGGGAAGAAGCATGTCCGACGGAATTCGCAATATCGCCATCATCGCGCACGTGGATCACGGCAAGACCACTCTGGTCGATGCCATGCTCCGCCAGAGCGGCATCTTCCGCGCGAACCAGGAAGTGGCCGAGCGCGTCATGGACTCGAACGAGCTCGAGCGCGAGCGCGGCATCACCATTCTCGCCAAGAACACCGCGCTCTTCTTTCGCGGCACCAAGATCAACATCGTGGATACCCCCGGCCACAGCGACTTCGGCGGAGAAGTCGAGCGCGCGTTACGCTTGGTGGACGGCGTGCTCTTGCTCGTGGACGCGAGCGAGGGTCCGCTGCCGCAAACGCGCTACGTCCTGCAAAAAGCGCTGGCGGCGGAGCTGCCGCCGATCGTCGTGCTGAACAAGATCGACCGCGCCGACGCTCGCCCCACGGAAGTCCTCGACGAAATCTACGATCTTTTCATCGACCTCGACGCCGCCGAGGACCAACTCGATTTTCCCGTGTTGTACACGAACGCGAGGGCGGGAACTGCCGCGAGTGAGCCTGATGCCGCCGGCACGGACCTGCTGCCCCTGTTTGAGGCCATCGTGCGCCACATCCCGCCCCCGGCCGGCGATCCGGATGCGGTCCTCCAAGTGCAGGTACTGAACCTCGATTACAGCGAATACCTGGGCAGAATCGCTATCGCCCGCGTCTTTGGCGGCACGTTGCGGCGCGGCGCCGACGTGGGAATCAGTAAGCTGGACGGTGCGCTGCAGCCCACGCGCATCACCAAGCTTTTCACTTTCCGCGGGCTCGATCGCGACGAAGCCGAGTCGGTCGTTGCGGGCGACATCGTGGCCATCGCCGGCGTCGAGGGCATCCAGATCGGCGAGAGCCTCACCGATCTCGAGCGCCCCGCTCCGCTCGAACCGCTCATGGTGGACGAGCCGACGCTCGCCATGGTCTTCACTGTCAACAACGGCCCGCTCTGCGGCCGCGAAGGCACGCAAGTCACTTCGCGCGATCTGCGCGACCGTTTACAGAAGGAACTTCTCACCAACGTCTCCATCCGCGTCGAAGATACCGATTCGCCGGAATCTTTCCGCGTGCTCGGCCGCGGCGAGCTCCAACTCGCCATCTTGATCGAGACCATGCGCCGGGAAGGCTTCGAGCTGCTCGCGGGAAAACCTGAAATCGTCGTGCGCACCGAAGGCGGGCGAAAGCTCGAGCCGCGCGAGCGGCTGGTGGTCGATTGCCCCGAGGCGTTCATCGGCATCGTGCTCGAGACCCTCGGCAGCCGCCATGGCGAGATGGAGAAGATGGCCAACCACGGTTCGGGCCGCGTGCGCATGGAGTTTCGCATCCCGTCGCGCGGGCTCATCGGCCTGCGCGGCCAGATCCTCACCGACACGCGCGGCACTGCGCTCATGCATTCGATTTTTGACGGTTGGACCGACTACGCCGGCGAGATGGCCCTGCGGCCCACCGGCGCGCTCGTGGCCGACCGCACCGGCGTCTCCACGGCCTTCGCGCTGTGGAACCTGCAGGAGCGCGGCGAACTCTTCATCGGTCCGGTGGTCGAGGTGTACGAAGGAATGATCGTGGGAGAGAACACGCGCGAGCAGGACATGGACGTCAATGTCACCAAGGAAAAGAAACAGACCAACATGCGCTCCTCGTCCGCCGACGAGGCCATCCGCCTGATTCCCCACCGCGAACTCAGCCTCGAACAGGCCATTGAGTTCATCGCGGACGATGAGTACGTCGAGATCACGCCGAAGTCCATCCGCCTGCGCAAGAAGGTCCTTGCCGCCGGCAAGCGCCCCCGCCGCTGGCAGGAAATCCGCGCCAGCCAGGAAGGCGCCCGCGAACCTCATACATCGAGATAGACGCGCGCCTTCCAGCCTCCGGCTGTGTGTTCCACCTTCAATTGGTGGTACGTCACGGCCTTGATGTAGGTCCCCGCGTTGTGCTTGGCCTTATCGAACGGCTCTCCATAGAGGGTGCCGCGTACACGGCCACTGCCGATCGCCGTCACGTCGGCGCGCCGGAAAACGAGTTGTTCGGCGTCAGCGACAGCCAGGATTTCGGCCAGCCAAGCGTATAGCAGCGACTCGTTGTCATTGCCCGAACCGGCCAGGTCGCGTGATGACTTTTCGCCCACGCTGTCGAGGTCGCACGCCAGCGTCAGCATCGCCAGCGCAGCGTTCTCAAACAGCTCCTCGAGCGTCCTGCCGTAGGCCAAGAAACCGACGTCAGCGGGGTGGTCGAGAATCTCGAACTGGCTCGGCATGGAACGATTCTATCGCTTGTAGCCGGGTCGGTGTGCGTCGCAGGCTCATCGCGCACAGCTTGTCACCTCCGATACGCACTTCTCGGGCCTGCCCGGCGTAACGATCCTCTGAACCGCGCAAACACCGCGCTCGCTCCGGCGCGCCTTGACCCCACAGGACGCCGCCGATAAGCTAGGAACCTCTCCTACCGGTCCTGCCGGGTGGACGAACGATGGAACAGATACGCATCATCTTGCCGGACGGAAAAGTCCAGGAAGTGCCGAAGGGCACGACCCCCGCGGACATCGCGGGGAAAATTTCCCCGCGCTTGGCCGAAGCGGCGCTCGTGGCGAAGGTCGCCGAGCCCAATGACGGCGAAGGTGCGCTTGTCGATCTCCGCCGCCCGCTCGAATCCGACGTCAAACTGCAAATCCTCACCGACAAGGACCCGGAAGCGCTCGAAGTGTTCCGCCATTCGGCCGCGCACCTGCTCGCAGCGGCGGTCCTCGATCTTTTTCCCAACGTGAAGCTGGGCATTGGTCCCCCGATCGAAAACGGGTTCTTCTACGAATTCCTGCGCGACGCACCCTTCACGCCCGAGGATCTGGAAAAGATCGAAGCCAAGATGCACGAGCTGGCCGCTCAGAACATTCCGAACGAGCGCAAGCTCATTCCCAAGCCGGAGGCGCTCGACCTATACAAGAAAACCGGCCAGATTTTCAAGTGCGAGTTGATCGAAGAAAAGGCCGTCGAGCCGACGGTGTCTTTCTACACCACCGGGAAATTCATCGATTTCTGCCGCGGACCCCACATCCCTTCGACCAGACGCATCACCGCTTTCAAGCTGATGAACGTTGCGGGCGCCTACTGGAAGGGCCAGGAAGGCAATCCGCAGCTCCAGCGCATCTACGGCGCTTGCTTCTACACGCAGAAGGAGCTCGACGAGTATCTCCACCGCCTCGAAGAGGCCAAGCGCCGCGATCATCGCAAGCTCGGCCCCGAGCTCGAGCTCTTCAGCGTCCACGACGAAGCCGGCCCGGGGCTCATTTTCTGGCATCCCAAGGGCGGTCTCATCCGCAAAATCGTGGAAGACTGGCTGCGCGACGAACTGCTCAAGCGCGGCTACGACCTGGTTTTCACGCCGCACATCATGCGGCTTGATCTTTGGAAGACCAGCGGCCACACGAATTTCTACCGGGAAAACATGTTCGGCCCCATCGAGGTCGAAAAGGCCGACTACCAGCTCAAGCCGATGAACTGCCCCGGCCACATCCTGATCTACAAGTCGAAGCTGCGCAGCTACCGCGATCTGCCGGTGCGCCTGGCGGAGCTCGGCACCGTCTACCGCTACGAACGCTCGGGGGTGCTCCACGGCCTGCTGCGCGTGCGCGGCTTTACGCAGGATGACGCGCACATCTTCTGCACGCCGGCGCAGATCGAAGCCGAGGTCGAGGCCTGCGTGGACTTCGCGTTTGCGGTGATGAAGAACTTCGGCTTCGACAAGTACGAAGTCGAGCTCTCGGTTTGGGACGCCGCCCACCCTGAGAACTACGCCGGCAAGCCCGAGGATTGGCAGCGCGCGACCGCCGCCCTGGCCGATACCCTGACGCGCATGAAAATCCCTTTCAAGCGCATGGAGGGCGAAGCAGCCTTCTACGGACCGAAGATAGACCTCAAGCTGATCGACGCCATCGGCCGGCCCTGGCAGCTCACCACCGTGCAGTTCGATTTCAACCTGCCGGCGCGCTTCGGCCTCGAATACGTCGGCGAAGACGGCGCCCGTCATCAGCCGCTGATGGTCCACCGGGCGCTGCTCGGATCGGTCGAGCGGTTTTTCGGCATTTTGATCGAACACTACGCCGGGGCGTTTCCAGCCTGGCTCGCGCCGGTGCAAGCAGAAGTTCTCCCGGTGAGCGAGAAATTCCTCGACTACGCCAAACACGTGACCGAAACCCTAAAGCGCCATGGTTTCCGCGCGCATCTCGATGATCGCAACGAGAAACTGCCCGCCCGGATTCGCGACGCGCAACTACAGAAGATTCCTTACATGCTCGTGGTTGGGAGCAAGGAGGCGGAGGCGGGCACGGTAGCCGTGCGGCACCGCGTGAAGGGTGACCTCGGCCCGCGGCCGCTCGCCGAATTTGTCGAGGATCTGAGGAAGGAAGTAGAATCCCGAGTGGCTGTCTAAACCCTTTTCACTGGAGCCCTCTCATGCCGAAGTACGTGATTGAACGCGATGTTCCTGGTGTAGGAAAGCTGCCTCCCGGGCAAATCCGGGCAATCTCACAGAAGTCGTGTAGCGTGCTGCGGAACCTCGGCCCGCAGATTCAGTGGTTGCACAGCTACGTCACCGACGACAAGATCTACTGCGTTTATATCGCGCCAGACGAGGAACTCATTCGCGAGCACGCGCGGCAGGGCGGTTTCCCCGCAAACCGCATCTCCGCCGTCCGCCAGATGATTGACCCGACCTCCGCCGAGTCCTAGGATCCGAGTGCGCCCCTTGTTCTCGCCCTCACTTGAGCGCGCCGGGCGCAGATGAAGCCGTTTCCTCCCAAGGTCCAACCGTTTGTCCTGTGTGGAACTTGCCGGCGAGCGGGCGGGCCGTGCTATACTTTCTCGCCCTCACCCAAGCGCTCGGGGCGCCGGGTGAACGGGCCATCGCTGTGATCGGCGCTGTTGAGCCGCTATCTTTTGCCGGAGGGAATTTATCGTCGAACGGAATGTCCGCTGGAGTGACCGTGCCCGTATCAATGACAGGATCCGAGCGCGTGAAATCCGGGTGATTGATGAAGAGGGCGGCCAGCTCGGCGTCATGCAGCCGTTTGAAGCCTTGAAGCTGGCGCGTGAGAAGGGACTCGATCTGGTGGAGATTTCGCCGACGGCCGATCCGCCCGTCTGCAAGATCACCGACTACGGCAAGTACGTCTACCAGCAGAGCAAAAAGGCCCACGAGCAGCGCAAGTCTCACCGCGGCTCGCAACTCAAGGAAGTGAAGTTCCGGCCCTCGACCGCCGAGCACGATTTTCAGGTGCGGAAGAACCAGATTGTCCGCTTCCTTGGCCAGGGCCACAAAGTCCGCGCGATGATCTTCCACCGCGGCCGCGAAATGGCCCACCAGGAAGTGGGACGCGCGAAGATGACCCGGCTGCTCGGCGAAATCAACGAGCACGGTATTGTCGAGATTGGCCCGCGGATGGAGGGCAACGTCCTGGTGGCGTTGCTGGCTCCGAAAAAGGGAGCCGTCGCCCGGCCACTGTCGCAGCCCCAGGCGGTTCCGCAGCAGGCCTGAGCGGGACCCCGGCGAAGAAAGAGGATTGGGCATGGCCAAGAAACAGAAACTCAAGACGCATCGCGGCGCCGCCAAGCGCTTCAAGGTAACTGCCAACGGCAAGGTGCTCCGCATGCATTCAGGCAAGCGCCACATCCTGGGCACCAAGCCTGCCAAGCGCATGCGCAAGCTCAAGAAGCTGACCCAGGTGCATCCGGCTGACGTGCCGCACGTCCGCCGCATGCTGCCTTACGCTTTCTAGCGAGAAACAGGTTTCATCGCGCCAGGCAGCGCTTCACGGGTGCCTGCCGGCCGAGCAGTAGCGGCGCTTCACAGCGCTCGAGAGATTCACACCGGAGACAAACCCGTTGCGTGTTCGGCGCCCGCCGAAAAGATGCGGCGCACCGCTCGCGCCTCGTTTGTCTCCCCAAGCAAAGGAGAAAAGAAATGGCTCGCGTAAAACGCGGCACGAAGCGCCGCGCGCGCCGTAAGAAGTACTTGAAGCGCACTAAAGGCTTCTTCCTTACCAAGAGCAAGCTCTATCAGTCGGCGCAAGAGGCCGCCAATCGCGCCGATCGCTACGCTTTTCGCGACCGGCGCGCCAAGAAGCGCCAGTACCGCCAGCTCTGGATCCAGCGTATCGGCGCGGCGGCGCGGCAGAACGGACTGACGTACAGCCAGCTCATGCACGGCCTCAAGGTTGCCGGCGTGGGGCTCGACCGCAAAGTGCTCGCCGACCTCGCCGTGCGCGACGCGGCGGCGTTTGCCGCCATCGCCGAGCAGGCCAAGTCCGCCTCGGCCTCAACGAAGGCGTAGCCCGTATTCCTGGCACTCTGAGGCCCGTGGCTGCTGTAGGCTGAGGAAGCCCCTTTGTGGCGGCCGCATCCAACTGGGGATTGCTCTCACGTGCCCAATTGCCATAGGATGCCGAGTTTCAGTCTATGCCGGACTCTGACAATCCGACTGAGAAGACGCTTGCCGCGCTGGGGATTCAGGACCCAGCAGCGATCGCCGCAGAGTTCGCCGAGATTCGTGCGCGCTTCGATCGAGAAGTAACTGCGGCGCAGGATGAAACTTCCTGGAAGCAGTTCCGCGATGCATGGCTCGGCCGCAAGTCCGGCGTCCTCGCGCTCATCACGGATAACTGGCTGAAACCCGCCCCGCCGGCCCTCAAACGCGCCGTTGGCCAGGCGCTCAACGAGCTGCGCGGCCACGTCGAAGCGCAGATCGAAGCGCGGCGTGCGGCCATCGAAGCAGCCGGCGAATCCGCTGCGCTGGCCCGCGAACGCGTGGACCTCTCTCTCCCCGGCGTGCGGCGGCCCATCGGCACGCATCACCTGATCCGTCAAACCTTCGACGAGCTCGAACGCATCTTCATGCAGATCGGCTTTTCGGTCATGGATGGGCCGGAAATCGAGTCGGCCTACTACAACTTCGAGGCGCTGAACATTCCGGAGTTCCATCCCGTGCGCGATGACATGGACACGTTTTACATTGACGCGCCGCCTTTGCCGAACCAGAAGCCCGCGCCGGGCCTCCTGCTGCGCACGCACACCTCCCCGGTGCAGATTCGCACCATGGAGAAGCGCCAGCCGCCGGTGCGCGTGATCGTGCCGGGCAAGGTTTATCGCCGCGATAATCCCGATGCTACGCACTCGTTCATGTTCCACCAGGTCGAAGGCCTCGCGGTGGACTCCGACATCACCTTCTGCGATTTTGCCGGCACCATCGAATATTTCGTCCGCGAGTTTTTCGGCCCCGGCGTGAAGACCCGCTTCCGCCCCAGCTATTTTCCGTTCACCGAGCCTTCGGTCGAATTCGACGCCTCCTGCGTTTTTTGCGGAGGACGCGGCGCCGCCGCTTCCGGCGCGGCCTGCCCCAAGTGCAAGGGCTCGGGCTGGATCGAGCTGTTCGGCGCCGGCATGGTGGACCCCGCCGTCTATGGCTTCGTGAACTACGATCCGAAGCGCGTGAGCGGCTTCGCTTTCGGCATCGGAGTCGACCGCCTCGCGATGCTCAAGTACGGGATTGACGACATTCAACTGTTCTTCCAGAACGACGTGCGCTTCCTGCGGCAGTTTCCCTGAGATGCGCCGCGAATCGGACTCTTCGCGATGAAGGTGCTTTACAACTGGCTGAAGGATTTCGTGGCGCTGACCGCGCCGCCGGAGGAGCTTGCCTCGCGCCTGGCGCTTTCCGGCACCAACGTGGCCGGGATCGAGCAGACCCCGCGCGGAGCCGTCTTCGAAGCCGAACTCACCACTAACCGCCCCGATTGTCTCAGCCATTACGGCATCGCGCGTGAGGTCGCAGCCCTCTATCGCCTGCCGCTCAAACCGGTCGAGCCGAAGCCCGCCGAATCCGGCGCGAAAGCTGCCGATGCGGTCCGAGTTGAAATCACCTGTCCCGATCTTTGTGGCCGCTTCACCGCGCGCGTGATCCGCGGCGTGAAGCTCGGGCCCTCGCCCGCCTGGCTCCGCGAGCGCCTTGAGGATGCGGGCGTCGCTTCGATCAGCAACGTTGTGGATGCGACCAACTACGTCTTGCTCGAGCTCGGTCATCCGCTCCACGCCTTTGACTACGACCTGGTGCGCGACCACCGCATCGTCGTGCGTCGCGGGAAGCCCGCTGAAAAAATGAAAACGCTGGACGGGATTGAGCGCGAAGTCTCGCCCGACATCTGCATGGTCTGCGACGGCGACGGCGCGCGCCCCGTGGGCATCGGCGGCATTATGGGCGGCGCCGAGACCGAGATCGGTTCTTCCACCAAGAACGTGCTGATTGAATGCGCCTGGTTCCACCCGGTGGCCGTGCGCCGGGCGGCCAAGTTCCTCAAGCTGCACACGGAAGCTTCCACGCGCTTTGGCCGCGGTGCCGACCCCGAACTGGCGGAAAAAGCCTCCCGCCGCTGCGCCGAGCTGATTCTCCAGGTTGCGGGCGGTGAATTGCTCTCGGGCGTCGTGGACGTTTATCCCAATCGGCGTTCCCCCCGAACGATCACACTCAATCGCGCCGAGCTTTTGCGTGTCATGGGGGCCGACGTTCCCGACAAGGACATCGAAGCGATCCTGGCGGCGCTGGGTTTCGCGCCCGCGCGTGCGGATGAAACCCGCGGCGCGGCGGGCTCGCTGCTCGCGGCCTGGAACTGTACTCAGCCCTCGTGGCGTGCTGATGCTGAGCGCGAGATTGACCTGGTCGAGGAAGTCGCGCGCATTTACGGCTTGGACGAGTTCCCGCCGCGGCTTCCCCCGGCGCGCCAACCCGCCGCGCGGCTGCCGCACGCCGAGGCCGAAGACCGCCTGCGCGAGCGGCTCATCGGGCTTGGCTACCACGAAATTGTCACCATTCCACACGTCTCAGAGGATCGCGATGCGCTGTTTCGTCCCGGGGGTGTCTCACCTGCGCGCCTTGCGAATCCGCTTTCGGAAGAAGCCGGGGTCCTGCGCTCGACCGGCGTCGTCACGATGGCCGCCGCCCTCGAATGGAACCTCAACCACGGCCAGCGCGACGCGCGCCTGTTCGAGTTTGGCCGGCACTACCGCATGGATAGTTCCGCCGGAAGAGCGGGTGAAATGGTTGCGGTCGAAACGCGTGTTCTCTCCATCGGCGCCACCGGCCTGGCCCGTGAGAAGAGCGTTGACGAAGAGACGCGCGAATATGCCTTCGCCGATTTGAAGGGCGACCTCGATGCCCTTGGTGATCTCCTCGGCGGGTTCGAATGGAAGACAGGCGGTGCGGCGTGGCTCCATACCTCGCTCTGCGGGCGCATTTTTCTTGACGACAGAGAAATTGGCGTGGCAGGCCAGCTTGCGCGGCGCGTGAACGAGCGGCTGAAGCTGCGCCACGATGCTTTCCTCGCCGAGCTCGCCTCCCATCCACTCTGCACCGCTTGGCGTGCGGCTCGAGAGTCGCGCCGGCTGGTTGCCCTGCCGCGCTTTCCTGCGGTCGAACGTGATTTTTCGCTGCTGCTTCCCGAAGGCGTGCGTTTCGCCGATGTTTCCCAGGCGATTCATGCGCTGGGGATTGCCGAAATAGCTTCCATCGAGGCGACCGATCTGTATCGCGGCAAGAACGTGCCGTCCGGCAAGTACTCGCTCCTCGTGCGCGTCAATTTCCAGAGCCGCGAAGCCACGCTCACCGAAGTTCAGATCAATGATTTCTGCGGCAAGATCGTCAGCACGCTCGCGAGCCGGCTCGGCGCTGTGCTGCGAAGCCAGTGACGCATCGCCGCTCGGCGCGACCTCCTGGTCCTTATTTCATCGAGAGAAACGTCCCAAGGCTTCGCCGTGCGCTACAATAGCGCCCTGTCCCACGGGGAGTGCCGATGAGCAAGCCCGTCAAGGTTGAAATCTACGGTCAGACGTACTCGATCGGCGGCGATCTGGAAGAGAAGTACGTGCAGGAGTTGGCGCGCTACGTGGACGAGAAAATGCGTGCGGTGGCCGATGCGACCAAGACAGTTGACTCGGTGAAGGTGGCGGTGCTGACCGCGCTGGCCATCGCCGATGAGTTGCACTCCCTGCGCGAGGATCGCAACGAAGATGCCGAGCGCCTTCGCGAGCGCGCTGAGCGCTGCCTGAATCTGGTCGAGCGCGCCCTGAGGCAGACGGCGTGACTGTGCCCTCACAAAATGTGCCGCGACCCGCCCAAGAGACCCTGAAAGCCGAGCCCAGGAAGTTTTTTATGTCGCTGCGTGACATTTCGTTTTGGATCCGCAGCGCCCGCACGGATGCCACGTTCGAAAAGCTTCGGGACCGGCACGGATCGCAGAAGGCTTTCGACCTTCTCTACGCCGGAGAGCACGATCCCTTTGCCGCCACCCTCGGTCGTTATCGTTACCAGAGATTGAAGTACGAGAGGTTGATCTCTTTTCTTCCGAACCGATTTTATCGCAGCGTCCTCGATATTGGCTGCGGGCTTGGCCCTTTCACGCGGGAATTAGCTCGTTACGCCGGCGAGGTTTTAGGCGTGGATCTCTCGGAAGTGGCTGTCCAGCAAGCGCGGGAACTCTCCGCCGGCCAGCCGACCATCCGATTCGAGCAGCGCGACGTCCATCACATCGAGCAGATCGGGGGGCAGTTCGAGCTGATCGCTTTGCTGGATGTGCTGTACTACCTTCCCAGCATGTCCGACGATGTGCTGCAGTCGATCGCCCGCCAGGTTGAAAAGCTCCTCGCGCCCGGCGGCTTCCTGCTTCTCGTGAACCATTATTTCTTTCGCTTTGACTCGGCGTCAAAACACACGCGCAGGATCCACGATATGTTTCGGTCGGGCGCGTCGCTCGCCCTCGTTTCCGAGCACTGGCGCCCGTTCTTTCTTGCCACCATCCTGTCCCGCTAATCGCTCTCCGCTTCCAGGTGCGCGGACCTGGCGCCTGCGAGCTTGTGCGCGTACCTCCCGTGGTGCACCAACAGGTGCACGATGAACATCAGCGCCAGCACTCCGCCGAACGTTACCACGATCGTCGCGCCCGTCGGCGTATCCAGCCGCACGCTCAAGTAACACCCCAGCGCCGACACCAGCGTCCCCATCGTCCACCCGATGGCGAGCCGCGGCCCCACGCGGTCCGCGAACAGCATCGCTCCGACCGACGGCACGATCAGGTAACAGAACACCAGCAACACACCCGCGATGGCCACCGACGACGTCACCACGAACCCGAATGAGGCGTAGAACAGAAAGTCCCAAAAACGCACGTTCACGCCGAGGTTTTCGGCCTGCTTGTGGTTCATCGAGATCAACAGGAATTTCTTCCGGAAGATGTAATGGAAAACTCCGACGGCCCCGTAGAGCAGCGCCGTAATCATCACCTCGCGCCAGGAAACCGCGAGGATGTTGCCGACGAGCATGTCTTTCAGATGTTCGGTCTCGCCGGTAGCTTTGCTCATCATCAGGATGGCCAGGGCCGAAGCGACCGCGTAGGCAATCCCGATAAAGGCTTCTTGCGGAATGTGAGCGCGGCGCGTCCGCGCGATTGAGAAGATCGCCGCGCCCACGAAGGTGAACCCCAGGCTGATCCAGTAGGCTTCGCGGCCGTGCGGGTCCATGCTGATCACCACGGCGAGCGTGGCCCCGAGCGCGGCGATCTGCGCCAGCGCGAGGTCTACGAAAATCACGCCGCGCTCGACCACGTGCACGCCGAGGTACGCGTGGATGCCCGTCAGGATTAGGCTTGCCGCAAACGGCGCTAACAAAAACAGCAGCATCTCCATTCGGATGGCTCCTTAGTGAGTTGCATCAAATGCTTGTTTGAGCTTCGCAATATCGTAGTCAAAAAGCTGGAAGTAATCCGTGATCGGCTTGTCCCCGCCGACCGAAGGCATCATCACCACCACCAGCCCGCCCGTGTCCCGCGCGACCGCGTCCGGCGTCTTCAAGTCGAAATAGGGCTCGACCATCATCACCTTCACGCCGTCGCGCTTCATCATCTGCATGAGTTCGAGCGTGTGCCGCGGACTCGGCGGAATGCCCGGCCGCGGCTCGATGTAGCCAACCACGTCCAGCCCGAAATGCTCGGCGAAGTTCGGCCATGAGCGGTGGTAGGTGACGACCTTGCGTCCGTGGTAAGGCTTCATCTCTGCAACCCATCTCTCATCCGCCTGCTTCAGCCGCTGCTCGAACGACGCGTACCGCTGCGCGAAATACGCCGCGTCGGCCGGACGCATCTCGCTAAGCTTGTCGGCGATACCCTTGGCGATGCGCAGGCCGTTTTCCGGATCGAGCCAGTAGTGCGGATTCCCGAGCGGGTGCACGTCGCCTTCGGCGCGGGTCACCTGTCCAGTGGGAATCTCCAGAATCTGAGCGAAGCGCGAGGCGTCAAAATACCCCTGTGCGCCCACCTGTATCCTGGGATTGCCGGACTGGTTGATGAGCGGCGGCAGCCAGCCGATCTCGAGTTCGAGCCCGACGACAATCAGCAAGTCCGCCTTGCGCAGCTTGAGCAGGAAACTGGGCTTGGCTTCGACGAAGTGCGGGTCCTGGTAGCCGCGTGCGATCGATTCCACCTCCACGCGGTCCCCGCCGACCTCCTGCGCGAGTGCCGCGAGGTCGGTGGTTGCGGTCACGATCTGGAGTTTGCCCGCGGCGGCTGCCGGAGGCGCAAATGATGCGGCCAGCGCCAACGATAATGCGCCTGCCGCCATCCCTCTCCAAATGCTTATGTTTTTGTGTTTCACGGATCTCTCCTCAGACTCTCCTAGAACGGATGGGCGCCGTGCGCCCCGAGAACAAAAATGAACTGGAACAGCAGTTCGTTGGCGTCTTTCCCCTCGGCATAATGCCCGAATCGGTATTGGCCACGCAGCTGGCTGAACTCGCTCGGCCAGTAGGTCAGGATGCCCGAGAAACCGGTGTCGATCAGGCTGGCGTTCGTGGCACGGGCGCTGCGGTCGACGCGCCCCCCGGCAGTCCAACGCCGGTTCAGCCGGTAATCGAGAGAGGAGTACATACCGAAGGCATGCTGGGTTTCGCGCGCGAGCAAAGATGAGAGTTGGTTACGGTCGCTCCAGATGAACTCGTTGCGCCACAGCAGGGAATTATAGACGGCGCGGCGCAGCGGCTTCCAGCGCAGGGTCGCGTCTGCCCCGTAGAGGTTTGTCAGGAAGCTGGAGCCGATCTCGTTGTGCCCTCGCGCGTAAGAGAAGCCGAAGTCCAGGTTTGTGGATTCCGTCAGATCTTTGTAAGCGCGCAAGTGTCCAACGACGCTGACGTCCTGCGCCCTGCTCGCATGGAACACGCCTTCCGAATCGCCGCGGAATAGCTGCGCGGTCCCTTCCAGAAACCAGTTCTTGGGCGCCGGGATCATTCGCGAAAGCGAGATGCCTGCGTCGTCGATTCCGTCTTCGCCTCCCACAAGATTGTTGGTCACGAGCGGCCGGTCGATATACGACAGAGCGTGGTTATGAATTGTGTTCACCTTGCCGAAGGCAGCGCGCATCTTCCCCACCTTGAGGATCACTCCTCCCGGCAGGGACGTGAACGTGATGTACCCCTCCTCGAGATTGACTCCAGTTTCTCCAAACGAAACGAAAAAGTCTCCCCGGGCGTATGGATCGATGATGGCCTGCACGCCGAGTTCTGATTCGTGCATCTGGAGCGAAGGCGATGGATTCACGGGGTTGTGCCCAGCCGTCCCGATGAAGTCCCCGATCATGCTGATATCGGGATTGAGCAACTTGGCGTTCGAGGTCGCGCCGCCGTAGGTGGTCGTCTGCGGCGCCTGGGCAGGCTGAGCTGCCGGTGCAATCGGCGCCGCAGAAGGCGTCGCGAGCGGGCTCGCAGCCGGCGTCTCCGGAGCGGCGGGCGCCAAAATCATCCCCGGTTCGACCTTCGCGGACGCCAGCAAGAGCCGGCTTTCTGGCGCCGCGCCCGTAGTGCGTGCCTCGCTCAATTCCTTGACCTCGCCGCGGAGCATTTCTACTTCTGCTGCCAGCGCCCGCACTTGGTCTTCCAGCGCCTTCATGCGGCTGGCCGCCGGATCCTCCGCCGCTGCCGGACGAGTATCCTTCTTCTCAGCCGCGGTCCCGGTGGGCTTGTCTTCGGCCATCGCGACCCACGGCAAAAGTATGAGTGCTCCCGCAAATGCAATCGCTCTCCTCATAATAAAATTCCTTTCGCTTCCATCCGGAAGGGTTGATCGTTTCCCTGAGTTCTTGATGGGAGAAGCAGAAACCGACGCTAGGCAGCAGGCGGCGCGCGCGAAGCAATGGCATGCGCGGGTGTCAGGTCCGGGGTGCTTGTTCGCGTAGACACTTCGATCCAGCGCTCAACCCAAACCACGCTTACGTCGGGAGAGTGCGCTGGTAGCGCCCAGGCGCCGGAAAGGCAGATCGGACAGATGTGCGAGGCGGGGGTCGCCGAGGCCAAGTCGACACAAGTATGGAATTGTCCTGCCAGGAAGATGACCCCCAGCAGCAGCCCGATGGCCCGTATGCGGCGGTCGCTCATTAGATCGTGCTGATAAGATGCAGCTTAGGCAACGTTCGTTGCGCGGTCAAGTGAGCTGAACTGCAGTCGCATGCAACCTAGCCGGCGGCAGAAACATCTCACAAGCGGGGGAGTGCACCTGACCTTGTCTTGCATGCCCAATCGCAATTGCCAGCGGGTGAACCATAGCCTTGGCTTGGTGTCGTTTGCGCTCGCCGCATTGTTCCTGGCCTCGTTCTTCGGCAGTGCCTTGCACCATCACGAGGGCGCATCGGACCACGGCTGCCTCATCTGCCATTTCAATCATGCCCCCGCGGTCGCGACCGCCACGCATCTTCCGCCGCAGGAGTTTGTCGTCATCGCTTGGACTCTGCGGCTGCCAACGATTTCTGCTCTGCCTGACACGATAGCGCGCCACACATCCTCCCGCGCCCCTCCAGCAGTCTGACCGCAGCTTCTTCTCCTTAAATTGCCCATGCGCCGTTCCTTGTTCTGGCGCGGCGCGGCCGGCTTCTTCGGCGGTCCCTATCCACATTGAAAGACCATGGCCCCACTGGGGCCGGAGGAGAAATGCTTAGGACTTTCCGTATACACACGTTGTTGTTGCTGAGTTCGAGCCTGTTTTTCGTCCCGCAATCTATTATGGCGCAGTCTTCAGGAACGATCGCGGGAATCGTGAAGGACCCGTCTGGCGGAACGATCGCAAATGCTACGGTGGAGATTCGCAATCCCGTCAGCGGCTTTGAGCGGTCGACGACCACGGATGCTTCGGGCAACTTCAGGTTCACAAACTTGCCGTCCAATCCTTACCATATGACGGTTGTCGTTCCAGGGTTCGAGGCCTTCGTCCAAGATGTCGACGTGCGCTCGGGCGTCCCCGTAGCGGTGGAGGTCAGCCTGAAGATTGCCACCGCCTCAACCACCGTCACCGTAGAGGCTGGCGCCGAAGACCTCGTCGAAAACGACCCGAACTTTCACACGGACGTCGACCGCGGCCTTTTCGACAGGTTGCCGCTGGAGAGCCAATCCTCTTCCGTTAGCTCGCTTGTGACGCTGGCGACGCCGGGCGTGGTAGCCGACTCGAACGGCCTCTTCCACGGGATCGGCGATCATGCGGAGAATTCTTTCAGCGTCGACGGGCAGCCGATCACCGACCAGCAGAGCAAAGTCTTCTCCAACCAGATTCCGGCTGATTCCATCCAGTCGCTGGAAGTCATCTCCGGTGCGCCGCCCGCCGAATTTGGCGACAAGACGAGCCTGGTGATCAAAGTGACGACGCGCTCGGGCCTCGGGCAAACGAAGCCGGTGGGCAGCGTGACATCTTCCTACGGTTCGTTCGGCTCCGTGAATGAAAGCTTCGACATGGCCTTTGGAGGCCAAAAGTGGGGCAACTTCGTCTCCGTAAGTGGCCTCAATACAAGCCGCTTTCTTGATCCGCCGGAGATTCAGGCCATCCACGACAAAGGAAACGAGCAAAACTTCTTCGACCGCGTGGATTTTCAGATCACCCAGTCCGACACGGTCCACTTGAACCTTGGCTATACGCGTTCGTGGTTTCAAACGCCAAATTCCATTGACTCGCAGAACGTGGACTTTCGCGGCCAGATGCTCTCACAGGACCAACGCTCGCTGATCAACACCTTCAATGTGGCTCCAATCTGGACGCGCCTGATCAGCTCGACCACGCTTTTCACCCTCGGCGCTTTCGTGCGCCAAGACCAGTTCAACTACGTCCCGAGCGGAAACCCGTTCGCAGATCTCACGGAAACCCTAAATCAGCAACGCAGGCTCACCAATGCTGGCGCGCGCTCGGACTTCTCCTATGTGAAGGGCATACACAACGTGAAAGCGGGAATCACCTTCCAAGACACCATCCTGGGGGAGAACTTTGGGTTCGGAATCACCGATCCGGCATTCAACGCCGTCTGTTTGAATGCCGACGGCAGCCCGGACATAAACGCTACGCCGACGGATCCCGCGCAATGCACCGGCGCGCTTTCCGCGAATCCGAATTTCAATCCCGTGCTCTTCCCGGTCGATCTGACGCGCGGCGGCGCAGACTTCCTTTTCCGCGGCCGCGCGGATATCAGGGAAACTGCTCTCTATCTACAGGATGCGATCACCAAGGGCCACTGGACCTTCAACCTGGGGATTCGCGGCGATCTGTATCGCGGGCTTGTCAGCGACTCTCAACCGGAGCCGCGCGTCGGCGTCGCTTACAACCTCAAGCCGAGCAACACGGTCCTTCGCTTGTCTTACGGACGCATCATGGAAACTCCTTTCAACGAAAACCTCGTCCTTGCGAGCACGGCCAACGGAAACCCCGTCATCTCCGGCGTGCTCGGCCCGAGCATACCGGCGCCCATTCGCCCCGGCTGGCGAAACGAGTTTCACGCCGGTTTCGAGCAAGCCTTCGGGAAGCACTTTGTCGTGGACGCCGACTACTTGTGGAAGTACACGCACAACGCCTATGACTTCAGCGCGCTTGGCAACACGCCGATCTTCTTCCCGATTGCTTGGCGCAACTCGAAGATTGACGGTGCGTCGGCCCGTCTGAGCGTTCCGAACTTCCACGGCTTGACGGCATTCGCTGTTCTTGGCCACGTCAAGGCGCGGTTCTTCCCGCCGCAAGTCGGCGGGTTGGGCACGACCGTAGGGGCGAGCGGGTCGGTCTTCCGTATCGACCACGACCAGAACTTCCAGCAGACCACGAACCTACAGTACCAGCCTTGGAAGAAGCTCCCCTGGATCGCCTTCAACTGGCGCTACGACAGCGGACTCGTCGCCGGGGCGGTTCCCTTTGCCACGAGCGCAAATCCTACAGATCCCGGTTATCAAGTGGACTTGACCGGCCTCACGGCGGACCAGCAAATTCAGGCGGGATTGTTCTGCGGGAACGTCTTCCCGACCTTTAGCGCGCCGCTGACGACGTGCCCCGGGAACCTGTACGGTTCAACGCGAATCACGATTCCCGCGCCAGGGACGGAGAACGACGATAAGAACCCCCCGCGCATCGCTCCGCGCAACCTCTTTGACGCCAGCGTCGGCGACGACAATCTCTTCCACGGCGATCGCTACAGGTGGAGTCTGCGCCTGACGGCCATCAACCTGACCAACAAAGTCGCGCTTTACAATTTCCTTTCAACCTTCAGCGGGACGCACTTCGTCACCCCGCGTTCCTTCAGAGCCGAACTCGGCTTCCACTTCTGACGACCCGGTGAACGGTCGCCACCTCGAGGGGCAAACCGCTCGGAGCGGCGTGGGCTCGATGCGGTATTTCCGGCGTACATCCTGCTAGAATGAGGGCGGAGCGGTACTTCGAAGCAGGTGATGAGGCGAAAGGTCGTTTGAACCAACGCTGGATCTCTGGGGAGCCGCGGATAGACAGCCCGTGCGCATAGCCTGTCCCGATCGCGCTCGCCGGCCACGACTCGCGCGGCGGGTACGACCGGGGCAGGAAAGCCTGACGGCTGGCTCGTGGCGCCCACCTACTACAGAGGTTCATGACCCTAGCTGCACACGGCCGAGCGGTCCGCTCCGTCTTCGTGTTTGAAAAGCACTGGACACTTAGCAATCGAAAGTTGACACTGCCTGTCGTTTGCCTTTGACTGTTGACGGACAACTGGTCTGATGCGAATACTGTTCATCGGCGATATCGTAGGCGCGCCCGGCCGGCAGATCGTCCGCGACCGGCTGGCGGACATCGTCGCGCAACGGCAGATCCACCTCGTCGTCGCCAACTGCGAAAACGCCGCTTCGGGCTTCGGCATTACGCCGCGGCTGGTCGAAGAACTGCTCGGCGCCGGCATCGACGTTCTCACCGGCGGCAATCACATTTGGGACCGCAAGGAGATTCTCGACTACATTCCGCACCAGCCGCGGCTGATTCGCCCGGCGAATTTCCCCGAAGGCAATCCCGGGAACGGTCTTTTCGTCGGCACGGCCAAAAACGGCGAGCGCTTCGCCGTGCTCGATCTTCAGGGACGCGTCTTCATGCCGGCGATCGACTGTCCGTTTCGCACCGCGGATCGCATCCTGGCCGGGCTCCCGCCCGAGGTCGGCGTCGTCATCGTGGACATCCATGCCGAAGCGACCAGTGAGAAACTCGCCGTGGGCTGGTACCTCGATGGCCGCGTCACCGCCGTCGTCGGCACGCATACCCATGTGGTCACCGCCGACGAGCGCATTCTCCCGCGCGGCACCGCCTGCATCACCGACGTGGGCATGACCGGGTCCCACGCCGGCGTCATCGGGATGGACCGCGATGGCATGGTGAAGCGCTTTCTGGACTCCATGCCGGCGCGCTTCGAGGTTGCTTCGGGTGATGTGCAGATGAACACCGTCCTGATCGAGACCTCCGGCGCTTCTGCTTCATCCCCGGCAGGGGGCCGCACCCCGGCGCGTTCGATCGAGCGGCTTTGCTTCCGCCTCGACTAGGCACGTAGGTGGCCCTCTCAGCACCCCCCGGCTGGTCTCGCGGATGGTTTCCTCCTTGCGCCGCCGATGGCGTGCATCGTTTATTTAGTGTTTATGGAGCATTGACATGCGAACAACGCCGATGCAGGATGATTGTGCCCGAGCGGTGCGGGGATCGCGTCCCATGACGCTAGGGCGCGCACCCCTCTGGCTTGGGTGCGACTGTTTGTTCCGGCGGCTGCCCGGCGCCCAGCCGGTTTGCAGCCTATAGAGTTTGCCGAGAGCAAGAGGCAGTTGTCCGACGTGAAAGCCGGACGGCGATGTGTGTTTCGTGCGAAGCAAGTTGTCGCCGGCACGGGACTTTCTGGGCGGTGACGCCCGGCCAACGGGATATCCCACCCTTCCCCTGCGGCCCAGCGCCTGCTTGGCTTGTGCGGTTTCCAGCCAGCGCAGCAGCTCAAGGAAGATTTCACCGCGCATGTTTCCGCGGCCCCAGCCGCTCTTCTCGATGGGAATGGAGAGGCGCTGGGTACGAGTTTCTTGGGACTTCAAACTGGAGGTTGTCGATGGCTAAGAGAAACGTAACGAGTATCAGGTCAAAGCGTTCTGCGCGCCCTTCGGGCGGAAACCACCGTCCGAGCGAGCAGCAGATTGCCGCCCGCGCATACGAAATCTACCTCAGTCGCGGCGCCGTGCACGGGCGCGCTCTGGACGACTGGCTGCAGGCGGAGCAGGAACTGCTGGAGGGAAACAGAGAGCCCGTGCTCGCCGTCGCTCAAGCGCGCTGAAACCCTCAGCATCGCCTATAGAGGCCGAGCCGCGACCGCCAGGGAGACGGCTGTGCCGTTGTTCCGGCTCCCCCTCTAGAGGGTCGCGTCGAGAGCTAGTTCCTCGACCATCGTGTCCAGCTTCTCTTTTTCCTTGTCGCGCTGGGCCTCGAGCCCCTGGATTTCTTTTCTCAGGTTCGCCAGATCCGTTTCCTGGCGATCGAGCTCCTGCGTGTAGCGCTGCGTCAGGGCTTTTTCTTCCGGAGTGCCCTTCAGCGCCTTCATGTTCTCGCGCAAGCGCCCCTGGTCTTGGACGATGCGGTTCACGTCCTGTCCCCGCGCGTTGATTTGCGCCTGGAGTTTTGCCAGTACATTCTTTTGCGCCACGATCTTCCGCAGCGCCTGCTCGACCTCCGCGTTGATACTCTTCTCCTTCGAGAAGAAAGCGATCTGATCGTCATTGAGGTTCGTCACCACAACTTGCGTCTCGAGCGTCTGTGATTCCTGTACGGTCAGGCGCTCCGTGTGCTTTGGAGCGACATTCACCCGAAAACGGTAAAGGTCCGCGGTTTGCTCCTCAGGCGCGGGAGCTTCCGCATCGAGCTTCCACCCAGACCGCGCCGGATGCTCGATCACCAGCATCCGCGGTTTTGTATCTTCGTTCCGCGCGATATAGACGTTCTGCTCGCGTTCCTCGCGCGTCTGCGTCATCATCCCATGCACGATTTTCACGCGTAAGACGTGCTGCTGCTTGCTCTCAAGCTTTGACTCTACCTGCAAGCCCAAGTCGGTCGCGTAAGAAATCAGCCGCCGCTCGCCCGGCTTGATCGGGTCCGCCAGTCCCTCGCCGGCGAACGCTTCATCCTCGAGCACGGCGAAGCTGCCACCGTCGAGCGTCAGCGCACTCGTATTCGTCAGCCAAAGCGCCCGTAGTGGCCTTCCCGCGCCGCTTGTTCCGTTCCACAGCGACACCTTTTCCGCTGCCACATCCGTTTGCACGATCGGAACCAACGCTGACTTGTTCTTCTTGAGAGTCACGCGGTCTTTCAGTTTGTACTCGAACAGGTCGCCTAGCCCTTGCCCACTTGCCGCGGCTTCCATCAGTGTCCGTGCTGCTTCGAGGCTCGCTGGCGAGAGCCCGGCTCTAAACGCACCGCCGCCGGTCCCTCCTCCCATTCCTGAACCTACGCCACCAGCTAGGACGTGCGGCCGATTCGCCACTCTCGAAGCCCTCACGCCGGAAACTTCGGCTGACGATGTCTGAACCGCAAGCGCGGATGCTTCCACTGTGACCGTTTCCGCGACGGAGCCAACCTGCAGTTGTGCGTCCAGCCTATTCCCGCCCGGCGCGATGTTAACGTCTCTGAACAGAGTGTCCTTGAAACCTGATCTCATCAGCCTAAGGCTATAGCTGCCCACTGACAACGCGGAGAAAGAGTACCTTCCCGCTCCGTCTGCACTGGTCTCTGCAATCTGATTGTCGTTCTCATCCAAAAGCTTCACGGTGGTCCCAGGAATCACGGCTCCTGCTGCGTCCGTGACGACACCGCTGAGTTGGCCGCTCCCACTGATGAGCGTTGCGGCATGTGTCTGCGGCGTGAGCTGCGCGCTCTCCGGCAGCGGCACGACCGGCCGCCGCCCGTAGTACGGCTGCGAAAGCGGCTGGATAAACGAGTGCGGTGCGCCGGCCACGAGCGAGAGCTCCACGTCGTTCCAATCCTCGCCCACTGTGTTATCAATGATCGCCCAGCCTTGTAGCAGCGGCTTCTTCTCGGGCTTTGACGGCAGTACGATCCGGTAGGTCGTCTTCCAGATGGGCACTTCGCTGATGTAGCTGACGTAGAGGTTGCGCTCGCCCGTGCCCGCCGTGGAAATCGTCATGCGCCGCAGATCTTGTTCCCGCGCCGACGCGACGAGACCGAGGTACTTGCCCACCTCGATCTGCAAGTCGTGCTCGGCGATGCGCACCGTTGCTGCCGGGCTCAATTCCACCGTGTGCACTTCGCCGCCGTCGGTCACGAGCGAGATCACATCCGTCTCGACCGCCCAGTTCGTTCCCGTGCGCGTCTTGCGTTCGACGCTCAGCAGCCGCCCGGTGATGCTCGCACCGCCCGACTTCACCTCCAGCCGTGCGCCGCGCAGCGCGCCCAAAAACTCCGCTACCGTCGGCTTTTCGCCGAGCGCCAGCCGCAGCGACGCCAGCCTCCTCGCCAGCGGCGCCTCTGAGTTGTAGTCCACGCCGTTAATGCGTCCGCCGGAAAGGTCCAGCACCGTCAACGATTCGAGCGCGTCGTTCAGTTGTCCGCTCGTGAAATCGATGTGCACGTCCTGATTGCCGCGCACCCGCCCCAAGTGCTCGAAATAGCCCACGCCATTCTTGTACAGCACCACCCGCCGCACCGGCAGCTTCGCAGAGGCGTTTTCCTCTGTCGCCGCACTCGCCTGCGCGGCCGCTGCATGCGCCGCATCCTTTGCCGGTTCGTTTGCCTTCGTTTGCCCGTGAGATACAACCGCACAGAGAACTGCCAGATTCAACGCCAAGAAGATTTTCTTCATCGCCGCTCCGTCCAAGAGGCAGATTCACAACGTGAAACTTGTGATGCGCGTTAGCTTATCTCGCGTTGTCCGCCCCCCGTCAACCGCAATTCCTGCCTTGTTCCTGTAGCTCGGGCCTTCGGCACCAGGGCTGCTCCTGGGCCATTTCCCTTCTTTCATGCGGCGAGCAATCCACAGGGCTGCGGATTTGCCTTTTCCCCCAGCGCCGTGTATTCGAGAAGTGCACCCGGCGCACCGGGGCAGAACCATCAGGAGCTTCCATGGCTCGCTACATCACGATGCACACGCTCGCCTGCCTCACCCGCCAGGGCGCAGAAGTTCTCGCGCAAAGGCTGGCTGCGGCCACGGGCATCAAAGCCCAGCGTGTGCGTTTCAATATGCTCGACGGCAAGATGCTCGTGGAATTCGAGGCTGCCGGCCGCGAAGCGCTCGAGCGCTGGCTCCAGGCCGAGGGTTTTCACTTCGATTGGTTGCTCCGCCTGGAGCTTGAGTTTGCCGACGGCAAGCTCAAATCGATTGAATAGGATTTGTCCTGCGATCGAACCTGGCCTGCACCTGCCCGGCTGGCATCGCCCGAGCGTGATTTTCCGGGGGAATTCGGCTATTCTGATTCTGCACTTCCTATGGGGGGAAGAATATGCCTGAGTACGCACATCCGGAAGCATTGGTGTCCACCGATTGGGTGGCATCGCATCTGAACGACCCGAAGATTCGCGTCGTGGAAGTTGACGTGGACACTTCGGCCTACGACCAAGGACACGTTCCCGGAGCAGTCGCCTGGAACTGGCAAACGGAGTTGCAGGACGCCATCCGGCGCGATTTGACCGAACCACGCTCGTTCGAGAACCTGCTGGGCAAGGCGGGAATCTCGCCGCAGACCAAAATCGTGCTCTACGGCGACAACAACAACTGGTTCGCCGCATACGCCTTCTGGCAATTGAAGTATTACGGCCACGCAGACGTGGTGCTCATGAACGGCGGCCGCAAGAAGTGGCTTGGCGAGAAGCGCCCGCTGGCCACCGACGTTCCGCACTATCCGCCCGCATCCTACCGGGCCACGGGTCCGATCGCTTTCGTCCGGGCCAAGCGCGACGATGTTTTTGCCGCTGTGGACAAGCGCAAGGTCGCCCAACTCGTGGACGTGCGCTCGCCGGATGAGTTCACGGGGAAAATCATCGCCCCGCCGGGCATGACCGAAACCGCGCAGCGCGGAGGACATATTCCCGGCGCGGCGAATATTCCCTGGTCTCAGGCGGTGCAGGAAGACGGCACCTTCAAGCCCGCCGACGACCTTCGGCGGCTCTATGGCTCCAAGGGCATCGACGGCAAGGGCGAAGTCATCACCTACTGCCGCATCGGCGAGCGCAGTTCGCACACCTGGTTCGTGCTGAAGTATCTCCTAGGCTTCGACCACGTGCGAAATTACGACGGTTCCTGGACGGAGTGGGGCAACCTGGTGGGCGCGCCGATCGCGAAAGAATCCTTCTCCGCGGCGGCGGCGGACTAATACCTGCCCTCTCCAGCAGGCCTGTCGATTCTCCGGCCGGGCGGCTTCACCGGCCCCGCTGCCATTCATCGCGCTTTTCTCACTTGCGGGCGTGAGACAGGCCGGAATGAGAAGCGTGCAACAAGGTGAGCGAGCTCTGACCGTTAGTGACGGTCGCGGTCACGGCGGAGGAATTCTTCCAGCAGGATTTCGAGGTCGGCGCGAGTGAGCGGCGCGCGCGAGTCGGGGCGGGAGGAAATGGTTTCCGAAGTAATAGGCAAATCGAGCTCATAGCTCACGGGCATCGAACTGCCATGGCGCGCACGGGCGGCGAAGAGCGCCTCGACCTCGGCGCGCGAAAGCAACGATGCGCCGCCGAGCATCTCCGCTACAAGCGTGACTCGGGCGAGCTGCTCGACGGTCTCCATGTGAAAGAAAGCCGTGAGCAGGTCGGGACCGCACGTAACCGCCCCGTGATTCGCCATCAGGATGGCATCGTAGTGCGGGATGAACGGCTCGAGCGTCATGCTCAATTCCTCTGTGCCGGGCGCGCCGTAGGGGGCCAGCGGAACCTTCCCCAGTGTGGCGATCACCTCGGGCATGATGGCCTGGTCGAGCGCGCGGCCCGCGGAGGCGAAGCCGGTCGCGTGGGGCGGGTGGGCGTGGCACACCGCCTGCACGTCCGGGCGCAGACGATAAAACAGCAGATGCATGAGCAACTCGGATGAAGGTTGATGCGCGCTTTGGCGTGCATGGCCATCGGCATCGAGAAGCACGAGGTCTTCGGGCACGAGGCTGCCCTTGGCAAACCCGGCCGGCGTGGCCAGGATGCGGCCGTCAGGCAGCCGAACCGAAAGATTGCCTTCGGTGGCGACGATGTAGCTGCGCTCAGAAAGCCAGCGGCCCGCGGTGCAAAGTTCAAGCCGGTGCTGTGCCTCGGACTTGTCGTGCCCCGGCGCGATGGTGTCCCTGGACATGGTGGTTTGGCCGGGCCGCCTATCGAGTACCGAACCCGGCGGAGCCAGAGATTCGTCCTCCGTCAGGAAGCGGCTCCGAACGGGAGCATATCGCTTTTGCGCCACGTGTGCCAGCGCAATCGCCAAGCTGTGGATGATAAAGTAATGTGAAGAGGGGCACAGCACGGCACGGGAGCATACCGCTTTTGAGCCAGCCGTGCCAGCGCAATGGGCAGGCCGCGGATGATCGAGCACTGGAAGGATGGGTTCAGCAGCGCAAGCTAGCGGAACGGCGGGCACACCTGCGAAGCTGGCAACATGGCGAGCCCGTCAGGCGTAAATGCCCCGTAAGCGCAGTGCCCGCGCGACCCGATCGATCGCCAACATGTAGGCCGCGATGCGGTTGTTGACGTGATGCAACTCCGCGTAACGGACGACCTCGTCGAACGCATTCACCATCACATCCTGCAGGCGATCGTTCACTTCACTTTCCCGCCAGAAGAATCCCTGGCGGTCTTGGACCCACTCGAAGTAGCTAACGGTGACCCCGCCGGCGTTCGCCAGAATATCCGGCACGGTGAAGACCCCTTTCTGCTCGATGATGGTGTCAGCCTGCCAGGTCGTCGGTCCATTTGCGCCTTCGCAGAGAATGCGCGCCTGAAACTCATGGGCGTTTCGTTCGGTGATCTGGTTCTCAATGGCGGCGGGAATGGCGATCTCGCAGGGCTGGAAGAGAATCTCCTGAGAAGACATCCTTTCGCCCCCGCCGGGAAACTCGATGAGTGGCTTGCGCAGGCCGTAGGTCCAGTCGATCACCGCATGAATGTCAAAACCGTTTTCGTTGTAGAGGCCCCCATGGATATCGGCCAAGCCCACGATCTTGTAGCCGGCCTCGTGCATGAGTTGTGCGGCCAGCGAGCCCACGTTGCCGAAACCCTGAATGGCGACGCGACATCCGCTCCGCGGGATGCCCAGCCTGGCGATGGCTTTGTCGCAGCTGATCATGACGCCGCGGCCGGTCGCCTCCCGGCGTCCTGCGGAGCCGCCGAGCTCGGTGGGCTTGCCGGTGACAACCGCAGTGGTCGCCTGACCCACGTGCATGGCGTACGTGTCCATGACCCAGGCCATAGTTTGCTCCCCGGTGCCGACGTCGGGCGCAGGAATATCGCGCTCGGGGCCGAGCCATTGAAAAAGCTCGGCCGTGTAACGCCGCGTGAGCCGCTCGAGCTCGCCCGGGGTGAGTTTTCCCGGGTCGCAGATGATGCCGCCCTTGGCGCCGCCGAAAGGAATGTTGACCACGGCGCACTTCCAGGTCATCCAGCTTGCCAGGGCCCGCATTTCATCGAGAGTGACGTCGGGAGAGTAGCGGATGCCGCCTTTCGCGGGACCACGCACGGCTGAGTGAAGTACACGGTACCCCGTGAAAACTTCCAGCTTGCCGTCGTCCATCCCGATCGGAATGTAAAGAGTGATCTCTTTGCTCGGATACTTCAGATATCGATAGAGGCCATCTTCGAGACCGAGCTTCTTCGCCGCAGCCTCAAAACGCGCCTCAGCGTTCTGATAAACATTCAATTCTTGAGGAATGAGTGATGATGCCATGGAATCTTCCCCCTGTAGCTCGCTTGCGCATCCCCTCCTAACAATGGTGACCGACGGCTCGCCAGCCCGGCGAACCCTCTCCCGCCGAAAGGAGGGTGGGCGAAGGCTTGCGTCCTCAGCCAGTATAGCGAGCAGCCCGGCTGTCGAGCAGGACGGTCAGTATATACGCAGTCTCAGTCCTCAACGCAAGGCGCGCGGGAGTGGTCAGTGCGAGGTTGTGGCGAAGTGGCCGGCGTCACTGGATCCGGAATGTCACCGTGACGTTGATGTGCGTCGGCACGGGCGAACCGTCAACCGTGCCTGGCTGGTACTTCCATTGGCGCACCGCGTTCACGGCCGCTTGCTGGAGAAGAGTCGGTCCTGACAGGACCTTGACCGCAGAAGGCCGGCCGTTCGTGTCGACAAGGACGTCGAGGGTCACGTCACCCTGAATACGCTGGGAGCGGGCTAACGTCGGATATTGAGGAGCAACCGAGGAGATACGCTTCGGCTGGACCACTTGGCTGGCCCGCGGTGCCTTCGGCTGACGGTCCTCCGTAGACACCAAACCGCTGAACGGAGCAGACGGCATGTTTCCTGCGACCTCCGGGGCGATTTCGGGGGCAACGGAGGAGCCTTCGGCTGAGGAATCCGGACGCGACACCACCGGAGTCGAAAGACGGAATTGCGGCCCGTCGGGCTTCTTGGTAACCCTTTCGGGTTTCGCGGCCGACGCGTCAGAAGCGGCCTCGGAAGGCCGGGACGAAGAACGCGTCTGAGTCGAGACCGCCGCTGGGGGCGCGAGTTTCGACTCACCGAGGACACCTCGATCAGCAGAAGAATTCGCGGCCACCACGGTAGCTGCCGCGGCGTTGCTCGCCGAAGAGGGGGTAGAGCTGCGATGTTCACTGGAGGAGCGGCCGTGTTGCCACCAGTACCAGCCTCCACCGGCGGCGGCGAAGAGCACGCCCGCCGCAATCAGGCCGGCGACCGCTGAATTGCTGCGCGCTTTTCCCGCTGTTCCTTTCTTGTCTAGGAGACTGCCGGTGAAGACGGCCTCTTGCGGTCTGGCAGCGTGGGACACGGAATGAGATCCAGCGGACGGGCTCGGCCGTGTCTTGCCGGAGAAGACCAGCGGCTCAGAAGCCGAGGCTGCGGGACTCTGAGACAAGGGGGCAGGTGTGGAGTGAACGGCCTCGACGCGGGAAGTGCGTGAAGCAGGTACCCTTGCGGCCACGTGTGGCGTGGCGGACTCGTGCAGAGGCTGAACCGGGGCCGGGCGCTTGGAAGCTTCGGCGACGGTCCGAATCCCCTGCGGGGGACGTGCTGCGGGTTGCGGCGGGGTGGCCGCACGTTCCACCGAAGCGAATGTATGTGCCGGAAGCGCTGGTTCTTCAGACACGATCACCGGTCGTGCAGGCGAGACGGCCGGCTTGCTTTTCTCAACCGGCTGGACAGTGGGAGTGGAAACCGGCTCGGCCTGCGGAACGATCGGCGGATTCTCGGGCAGAACGAAACTGGCCGGGGCGACCGGTTCTTCCGGCTCGGCCTCCGGCGCCACTAGCGGTACAGTCAATTCAGGTCCAGCGAAAATTTGCGCGGCCGGTGGGGAAACCGGCTCGGGTTGCGACACAATGGGAAAACTCTCCGCAGCGACAATGGCGGGTGAAGACGGGGATGTCTCCGGCACGACAGCCGGTCTCACGGGCGGAGCCACCGGCTGGGGTTCTTCGACGGGCGGCACAGCCTCCCGAGCTGCCGGCTCGGTCTGTGGGTGCAGTCTGTCCGTGGGGAAGCGCATTCCCCAAAAACCGACATTGGGCTCGGTGAACTCGAGCTCGACGTAACCCGGGACGCTGGCGTAAGTCTTGGACTTCACCACTTGGCAAACAATCTCTTTGTGAGTGCGCTCGTTCGTCAAGAAGAGAGGCTGGCCGGCATTGACGGGCGCGGCCAGACGCACCACGGCGCCATTTGCGAAGACGATAACCGTGCGTGTGTTTTCAGTGAAGGGCTCGCGCTGTTCGCCCGGCTTGGCGGCGCGCACGCCCTGAACCGTAATGGGCACTTCGATGCAGACTGGTTGCGGGCGCGCCCCGTCTTCGGCCACGGCCACCGTGCGAAGGCGTGTAGGATTCACGGCCGGACCCGATTCGGCATCCTTAGTAAGCGGCATAACTTCCCCACGCAGAGGAGAATCCGCCAGAACACGCGCGGCGGTAGACCCCATTCTCGAACTCGCTGCGACACGCGGACCATAGTACTGGAGTACTACGATGGAAACACGACTGTCGACGGCCTGTTTTACGTAATCCGAACATCCGGATTCTTCCCCTCCACATCCAGACAATGAAGTCGGACATTCGCTTGAAGCCTCAGTCATGGCTCAATCCGCGGAGGGTTTGGCTTCTCGACTTGACTCAGCAGTTCCGTTTCAAACCGGGGATCCGCAATGCCGCCAAATCTCTCGGCGCCCAGCGGGGCGGCCGAGAGACGCACACAGCCTAAAGCCTGTGCTACGAGCGGGTGGGGCGAGAGACGAACTCGTCAAGGACTAGCCGGGCGAGGCGGCGAGGATCGTGGCGGATGACGCCGTGCTCTTCAAGCAGATCGTCCGCGACCACGCGGAGGCCGAGCTTCTTGAGCGGCCCGGTTTCCGCGAGGATCGCTTCGGCTCCGGCAGCGCGGTAGCGCCGCGCTACGTCGGACGAGACCGGTCGCCGATTGGCGATCACGAAGTCGATGAAGCGGCGCGAGGTGTGCTTCAAAATCGCGCGAACGTGATCGTCGAGGCTGTAGCCGGTCGTTTCGCCGGGCTGCGTCATGAGATTGGCAATGTAAACGCACGTGGCGCGGGATCGCGCGATCGCTTGCGTGATTTCGGGAATGAGTAGGTTGGGCAGGATGCTGGTGTACAGGGAGCCCGGACCAAGCAGGATGAGATCGGCACGCGCAATTGCCTCGAGCGCTTCCGGTAGAGGCTTGACGCGCCGCGGAACCAGCCCCATCCGGCAGATGGGTTTGTCGCTGCGGCTGATGCGGGTTTCGCCCTGGACGCGACGGCCGCCGGCGAGCGTGGCCTCCAAAGTGACGTTGGCCAGCGTCGAGGGAAAGATGCGCCCGCGGATCGCGAGGACTTGGCCGCTGACCCGGACCGCTTCGGTGAAATCGCCGCTGACGTGGCTGAGCGCAGTCAAAAAGAGATTGCCGAAGCTGTGGCCTCGAAGGCCGCGGCCGGCGTGGAAACGGTACTGAAAGAGCCGGCTGAGCAGGGCCTCGTCGTCCGATAGGGCCACGAGGCAATTGCGAATGTCGCCGGGCGGCAGGATGCGGTAGTCGCGGCGCAAGCGGCCCGAACTGCCCCCATCATCGGTCACAGTGACGACCGCGGCAAGGTCGGCAATGGGCCGCTCGGGGCGTTCGGCGGCGTTCAGAGCTACATGCTCCTTCAAGCCGCGGAGAAGAGTCGAGAGTCCGGTGCCGCCGCCCAGCGCGACGATGCGCGCGCCGCAGCACGGCTTGCGAGTCGCTTTCTTCAAATGGTTTCCGTCCGCGAACTACCCGAGGAAGCCTTCGCGCTCCGGATAGAGAAGCTCCGTGAAGCGGGGATCTTCCTGGAGGAAAGCGAAGTCCTCGTCGTTCCGCGCGTGATAACGATTTTCGGGCCGGAGCTGGATGGCCAGCTTCAGATTCTCCATGGCCGATTCGGCCTCTCCGGTCAGGCAATCGAGCGCAGCCAGGGCATAGATGATGTGGTCGGCTTTGGGAGCGAGCTTCTTCGCGCGGAGCAGAAGCTCGCGCGCTTCGTCCCAGCGGCCGAGATTCATCATGGCGACCCCGCGCTGATAGTATTCCTCAAGTGTCCGCGGCGTGTGGTTCTGAATCGGCTTCAGGCGCTGCTCGATGATGCGCAGATGCATGCTGGCGCGGTCGGCAAGTTCTTTGCTGGGACCTCCCATCACTTTCTCGAGCTCTTGCCGGGCGCGGAGCAGCTTCTGCTGCTGAAACAAGATCACGGCGTCTTCATATTGCTTAAGTTGCGCCTGCACGCGAGGGTCACTCAGCTCGACGCCGCCCCGCTGCGGCGGTGGACTCTTAGACAAAGGCTTCTTTTTGAATAACTTAGCGGCCATTCGAGGCACCATATGGGCACGGCCGGATACCGGCCGGGACGATTTTTTGGCCTTCGTCATGCGCGGATGTTAGCAAACACACCGGTTTACGTCAACGCAGGCCGAGATCGTGAGATTTGGCCAACAACTGTAATCTCACAGAGCAGTCTCAGGAGGTTAGTGAGGAATTCGCCGGAAGCAGGCAGCCCGAATTCGCCGGCCGATCCCACAGCAACTGCAATCCTATTTCTTTCGAGTCTTTTTCGCCCTCTCCAAACCGCAGAGCCTCAAGCTGTGCGAAACGGGCATACGCGGCTTCTCCCGGCAACTACTGTTTCCCATACCCTTGCCGCATCCAGTTGTCTTTTCAACGATCTCCCGGATCGCGATGTGTCTCTCCTGTGGGACGCAGCCAAAGCGTAGCCCGGACAGGAAGGCCGGAGAGTTGGCAAAAACGTGACAGCGCATAAGTGCGGGACTGGCCTGCCCTTTAGTCGTATGCTATAAAGTTCTGACTGCATTCGAGCTAAATACACGTGCCGTTCATCAACTTTCCCGCGCGCGAAATCAACTGCAAGCTCGTGTACTACGGTCCCGGTCTGGGCGGAAAGACCGCGAACCTGCAATGGATTTACGACCACACCGGACAAACGCAAAAAGGGAAGATGATCTCGCTCGCGACCGAGACGGATCGCACGTTGTTCTTTGATTTTCTTCCGCTGGATCTCGGCACCGTGCGCGGCTTCAAGACGCGCTTTCATTTGTACACGGTGCCCGGCCAAGTCTTCTACGAGGCCAGCCGGAAGCTCATCTTGAAGGGGGCGGACGGCGTGGTGTTCGTGGCCGACTCGCAGGAAGAGCGTCTCGACGCCAATCTGGAAACCCTCGAGAACCTGCAGGAACATCTGAAAGAGCACAACCTGAACTTCGCCACGATTCCTTACGTCCTGCAGCTCAACAAGCGCGACCTGCCGAATATTCTTGCACCCGCGGACCTGGCCAAGCATCTGCAGCAAAAGGGCGAGCCGGTACTTGAAGCCGTTGCGATCACGGGCCAGGGCGTCTTCGAAACCTTGAAGGATTTGGCCAAGCTCGTCCTAGCCGAACTCAAAAAGGGCGGTTAGCGCCTGGCCTCATTTTTCCTGCAACCAACCGTTCTTCTCCGCCGCGAGACATGACGACCGTGAACTGTTTCTTGATTGCTAGACGAACGTCGCGGTTCAAAGCACAGCCGGGATGCTGTCATCGGCGGGCTGCGCAGAACCTCACCTTGGGTTCTGGAAGACCCTAAATGTCACTTCTACTGGAACGCGCACGGATACAGGCTGACCGTCCGGGCCTGTCGCTGCCTGGAATCTCCATTTCGAGACTGATTCTGTCGCTGCTTGCGTCAGGTGGGGACATCCTGGGATTCCTCGGACGACGGCAATGTCACCTACGCGGCCTTGGGGCGTTACAACGACCTTTAAACCGACACTTCCTTGGCAACTGGCGCGGTGCGCTGCGTCGTTGTATAGGGGATTTCTGCAATTAAGACACCGTGGCATTCCCACGCCACCGACCCCTGCTTCGTAAACTCCGTCCTTTGGGACGTATGTCTCCAGACTAGGCGGCAGCAGCGCGGCGAACTGCTCGGTCAGGGGGAGCAAAGCCGTCACGGTCGCAGGTTTCCGCGAAAGATGCGCGTCTGAAACCGTCAGAGTGATTCCGATTCCGCTTGCGAGTTTCGAGAACGAACCGGAAACCCAAGTGCTTCCTCCGGCTTTGCTCGCGAAGGCGTAGTCCGTGTCGCACTCTACCGGCCGCCCTGCCTGCTCCGCTAAATGATCACGCCGGTCGAGGAGCGGTCGAATGGCAGAACGATCGATCATCTGGAGTTCAGGATAGCGTCGAGCGAAGTACGCAGAAACCTGATCGGCGAGCCATGACCCAAATTGAGCACGCATCCCCTCGGGCCCCGTAAGGTCGAAGACAAGAATCTTCTTTGCATGGATCTTTTGCAGGGAGTGGCCAACACGCTCCGCCAAATCATTGATCTTCGCTTCGACCTGGTCGTCAGGTGTAGCGGTCTTGTCCTCTTGAGCAGTTGCAGGGCTCGCGAGGAGCAAAGCCACTCCCGCGCAGATGGCCGCAGTCAGGGCGGCCCCGCAAAGCAGTTTGCTGGTCATGGTGGCCGGATTCTAGCACTTCACCACATGTCTGTAACCTTCACGCCTCGGCCCCGAGGATCCCTTCGATCCGCTTCAGTTCTTCCGCCGAAAGCCCCAACTTCTTGATCGCCGCCACGTTCTGCTCGAGCTGTTCCACCTTGCTCGCCCCGATGATCGCGCTGGTCATGCGACTATCTCGTAGAACCCAGGCCAAGGCCATCTGCGCGAGACCCTGCCCGCGCTCTTTCGCCAGTTCGTTCAACGCCCGCACCTGAGCGAGCCGGCGCTCGTCGAGGTCTTTCTTCTTCAGGAAGCCGTGCGGCTTGGAAACGCGCGAGTCGCCCGGAACTCCGTCGAGGTAACGCCCCGCCAGCAACCCTTGCGCCAGCGGGCTGAAAGCGATGCATCCGACGCCTTCTGTTCCCAGCCTTTCGAGCAGTCCTTGCTCGAGCGTTCTCTCAAACATCGAGTACTTGACCTGATGAATCAAGCAAGGCGTCCCGAGCGTGCGCAGGATTCTCACGGCCTCGCCCGTCCGCTGCGCGTCGTAGTTGGAGATGCCGGCATAGAGCGCCTTCCCCGACCTTACCGCCTGGTCAAGCGCCGACATGGTTTCCTCAAGTGGCGTCTGCGGATCGGGCCGATGGTGATAAAAAATGTCCACGTAGTCGAGCCCCATCCGCTTGAGGCTCTGATCCAAGCTGGCCAGAAGATACTTTCGCGAGCCCCAATCGCCGTAGGGCCCTGGCCACATGTCGTAACCGGCCTTGGTGGAGATCACCATCTCGTCGCGGTAGCCCGCGAAGTCCATCTTCAGTGCCCGCCCGAAATTTTCCTCGGCCGATCCCGGCGGCGGCCCGTAATTGTTGGCTAAGTCGAAATGAGTGACGCCGAGATCGAACGCCCGCCGCAGCATCGCCTGGCAGTTCTTGAAGCTGTCCACTCCGCCGAAGTTGTGCCACAGCCCCAGGGAAATCGCGGGCAGTTGCAGGCCGCTCTTGCCGCAGCGGCGGTAGAGCATCGTGTCGTAGCGTTCGTTGCTGGCCGAGTACAAGGTAGATCTCCCTTCCACGAGCTGCGCTGTTTCTGAGCCCGGTTCGATGCGGACCAAGAGTTTATATCACCTTCTTCGGGCTCGAAGACTCGGGATCACCGCGACTGACGCTGCCGGCAAGACCTCCCCGTTCGCGGCATTGTTCGGACTCTGATCCTCTCGCCACTGATGGCGTTGGGGCCGTGACCCCCGGTGTGTGAGACTCAAACCGGGGCCTTCCGCAGTTCCCCTTGGTGTAGTACCTTGCCATCGCACAATTCAGGGAGGCCGCCACCGGGCGAACGTGGGATGTGCGCGAACGCGTGCACAGCAGGAGTGAGTGGATCGAAAGAGGCGGTCGGCTGTCCCCATTCGTTGCGCGCCGGGTTTTGTCGGGTTCCTTGAGGAGGATGGCATGAGCGTACCAGCATCGGACAGGTTGTCGTTTAAGGAGAAAGTCGGATACGGGCTCGGCGACACCGCTTCAAACTTCTATTGGCAAACCTTCCTGAACTTCCTCATGTTCTTTTATACAGACGTTTTCGGAATCACCGCCGCCGCCGCGGGAACCATGATGCTCGTGGTCCGAACCTGGGACACGGCCGTCGATCCAATCATGGGCGTCATCGCGGACCGCACCACTTCGCGCTGGGGCCACTACCGCCCCTACCTGCTGTGGGGCTGCCTGCCCATGGCCATCATGGGCGTGCTCATGTTCACGACGCCGAATTTGAGTCCGGGCGGCAAGCTCGTGTATGCCTACGTCACCTACAGCCTGATCATGCTGGCCTACACCTTTATCAATGTCCCCTACTCCGCTCTGATGGGCGTGATCTCTCCGAACTCGCTTGAGCGCACTAGCGTATCCAGCTACCGATTCGTGCTTGCTTATGGCGGCTTGTTTATCGTGCAAGGCCTCACGCTCCCGATGGTCCAGTTCTTCGGCCGCGGGAATCAGCAGAAGGGGTTCCAGATGGCCATGGTCGTCTACGGAGTTCTGGCCATCGCGTTGTTCCTGGTCACGTTCATCAGCACCAGGGAGCGCGTGCAGCCCGCCAAGGTCGAGGCCAACACGTTAAAGGAAGACCTCAGGGACCTGTTGCGCAATCGTCCCTGGGTCGTGGTCTGTTTCATCGGGGTCTTCGCGCTCCTCTACATCTCGATCCGTATGGGCGCGATCATGTATTACTTCACGTACTACGTTGGCGGATATCACCTCCAGTTCCACATCGCGGGCCGCCTCTTCGACCACAACTTCGGCATCGCGGCGCTGGTCTCTCTGTTCATGGCCCTGGGCACGGTGGGCGTGATCTTCGGCGCGAGCATGGCTCGGCCGCTCGCCCAGCTCTTCGGCGGGAAGAAGCGGGCGTACATCATCCTCATGACCGCCGCGAGCGTCCTCACTGTCCTGTTCTTTTTCATCCCGCGCGACAAGATCGCCCTGGTCTTCGTGACCCACATCCTGATCTCGACGCTATTCGCGCCCACTTCGCCATTGCTCTGGGCCTTTTACGCGGATACGGCGGACTATTCGGAGTGGAAGACGGGCCGCCGCGCCACAGGACTGGTTTTCTCCGCGGCATCCTTTTCCCAGAAGCTGGGATGGGCGCTCGGCGGGGCCCTGCTTGGGTGGCTGCTGGCCCACTTTGGCTTCCGGGCGCACGTCGTGCAGTCGGCCCAGGTGCAGACCGGCATTCGCTACATGATGAGCTTCATTCCCGCGGTCACCGGCTTCCTCTCAGCGGCTGCCGTTCTCTTCTACGAACTGGATGACTCCTTCATGGTGAAGATCGAGCAAGATTTAAAGCAGCGCAAGGGAGCGCAGGGTTAGGCTGAGCTAGGGTCTTTGCCCAGGTGGAGCGGTCGCTCGCCGGGGCTTCATAGGTAACCGGGAAACAATGGCCGATCGCACCATCTTCGTCGCCGACTCGCCCTTGAAGCGCGGCCCGCGCCGCGTGGAAGGCGGCCACCTTGACATGGGCGGCGAACGCTACTATCGCATCGTCAATTACGACGCGATGCCGCCGTTTTTCATGAGCCTGGTCAGCGATTCGGACCACTGGCTCTTCATCTCGAGCAACGGCGGCCTCACTGCTGGTCGCCGCGACCCGGATTGCGCCCTCTTCCCCTATTACACTGACGACCGCATCCACGACAGCCAGGACCAGACGGGCAGCAAGACGCTCCTGCTCGTCTCCCGTGGCGACCGAACGTTTCTCTGGGAGCCCTTCTCGCAGCGCTACGACGGCTTGTACCAGCTCACGCGCAACCTCTACAAGGGCGTCTTCGGCAACAAGATCATCTTCGAAGAGATCAACCACGGCCTCTCACTGGCCTTTTCCTATGCGTGGATGAGCAGCGAGCGCTTCGGTTTCGTGCGGCGCGCCACGCTTGTCAATCAGGGCGCCGGCCCTGTCGCCATCGAACTTCTCGACGGCATCCAGAACTTGCTGCCCCACGGACTCACGCGCCGCTTTCAGATGGAGTACAGCACTCTGGCCGATGGATACAAGGAAGCCGAACTCGAGCGAGAAACTGGCCTGGCCCTCTTCCGGCTCAGCTCCGTCCCGACGGACCGGGCCGAGCCCAGCGAAGCCCTTCGTGTGACTACGGTCTGGTCCGAAGGCCTCGATTCACCGGCGCGGCTCCTCTCTGCGGCGCAGCTCGACCGCTTCCGCGAAGGCCGGCCCGTGCAGGAGGAGACCGAAGTCCGCGGGCGCCGCGGGGCGTACTTCCTGAACGCCCGGCTCACGCTTCCCGTCGACGCGCAGAAAAAGTGGCACGTCGTCGCTGAGGTAAATCAGGACGCGGCCGGTGTTGCCGCCGTGCTCCAGTTCCTTCGTTCGAAGAAAGACGTGAGCGCCGAGCTCGGGGAGGATGTCGAGCGCGGCACGCGCAACCTCGTTCGCATCGTCGCCGCCGCCGACGGCCTCCAGCTCACCGAGGACGAGCTCAGCACTTGGCGCCACTTCTCCAACGCGCTCTTCAATGCCATGCGCGGCGGCGTTCCCGATCGGGGCTATTCGATCTCGCGTTCCGACCTGAAAACGTTTCTTGCCAAAGCCAATCGCGAAGTCGTGACGCGCCACGCTGACTTCCTGGACGCGCTGCCGGAGACGATCCAGCACGGTCAACTTCTGGCTCTGGCCCACGAACGTGGAGACCCCGATCTCGAGCGGCTCGCTCACGAATATTTGCCACTCACTTTCAGCCGCCGCCACGGCGATCCCAGCCGTCCCTGGAATATCTTCTCCATCGAAGTGAAGGACCAGCACGGCGAAAAGATCCTCAACTACCAGGGCAATTGGCGCGACATCTTCCAAAACTGGGAAGCCCTCGCGCTTTCCTTCCCGGGCTATATCGAGAGCATGATCTTCAAGTTCTTGGACGCCTCCACCGCCGACGGGTACAACCCGTACCGCGTCGCGCGCGACGGTTTCGATTGGGAAGTGCTCGACCCGCACGATCCCTGGTCGTACATCGGCTATTGGGGTGACCACCAGGCCATCTACCTGTTGAAGCTGCTCGAGGAGTCGGCGCGCTACCATCCCGGCGCAATCGCCGGCTTCCTCACGCGTCGCGTCTTCACCTTCGCGAACGTTCCTTACCGCATCAAGCCCTACGACGCGCTGCTCCACGACCCGCGCAACACCGTCGAGTTCGATGCCGCGCTCGACCGCCAAATCCGTGGGCGAGTGGCCGCGCTGGGAGAGGATGGCAAATTCCTGCGGAGCGCGGATGGCGAGCCCTGCCGCGTGAACTTGACCGAAAAGCTGCTCGTCCTGCTGCTGGCCAAGCTTTCCAACTACGTTCCCGAGGCCGGTATCTGGATGAACACGCAGCGTCCTGAGTGGAACGACGCGAATAACGCCCTGGTCGGCTCCGGCGCCTCCATGGTGACGCTCTATTATCTGCGCCGCTTCCTATCCTTCTGCCGTGACCTTTTCCCCGCGGCCAATTCGCAAAGTATCGACATCTCCTCGGAAGTGGCGGAGACGTTTCGGCGCGTGGCTGATGCCCTGCGGCGCTTCCTGCCCCTGCTCGCCGGCCCGATCTCCGATCGGGATCGCAAAGCGCTCCTCGACGCGCTGGGCGCAGCCGGGAGCGACTATCGCACCAAGCTTTACGCCGAGGGGCTTTCCGGGGCCCGCACTCCCGTGAGCATGGAGGAGCTGCGCGCATTCTGCGAATTGGCGCTTCGTCACATCGACCACTCGATTCGCGCCAACCGGCGCGATGATGGGCTCTATCACTCCTACAACCTCATCAAAGTGGCCGGCGGCAACGAAATCGCCATTCGCCGCCTGTACGAAATGTTGGAAGGGCAGGTGGCTGTTCTGAGCTCGGGCGCTCTCTCCGCCGCGCTTCTGGATGCCCTCAGAAGCAGCCGTCTCTACCGTGCGGATCAAGAGAGCTACGTTCTTTATCCCGACCGCCGGCTGCCGCGTTTTCTCGAGAAGAACAACATTCCCGCGGCGGCGCTCGAGAAGTCGAAACTCCTGACCGAGCTGCTGCGCCGTGGCGACCGCCGCATCGTGGTGCGCGACGTCGGTGGCGTGGCCCACTTCAACGCGGCCTTCCGCAACGCCGGGAGGCTCCAGGAGGCCCTCGCGGCGCTGAAGGACGGGGAGTATCGCGCTCTCGCCGAAAAAGAGAGTGCGCTGATTCTCGATCTGTACGAGCGAGTGTTCGATCATCAGTCCTTCACCGGCCGCTCCGGTACGTTCTACAAGTACGAGGGGCTGGGGTGCATCTACTGGCACATGGTGTCCAAGCTGCTCCTCGCAGTCCGGGAAGTTTGGGAACGCGCCGTGCGTGCGAAGGAGGACGAGGCTCTCGTCGATCGCTTCCAGAACCACTATCACCGGATTCGCGAGGGCATCGGCGTCCACAAGCCGCCCGACCTGTACGGCGCCATTCCCACCGACCCCTACTCGCACACACCCGGCTTCGCCGGAGTACAACAACCGGGCATGACCGGTCAGGTCAAGGAGGATCTGATCTCCAGACTCGGCGAGATGGGCGTCACCGTCGAAGACGGACGGCTGGAGTTTCAAGCGCGGCTGGTGAGACGCACCGAGTTCCTCACCGTCCCGAGACCGTTCCACTATTACGATCTGAACGGGGAGCAGCAGATCACCGAGCTGGAGAAGGACACGCTGGCCTTCACCGCTTGCCAGGTGCCCATCATTCTGCACCGTTCAGGCCCTGCGCGAATCGAACTCAGTCGCGCTGGCGGCGCTCGCCAAACTGTGGAGGGCCTTTCTCTTGACGCTCAATCGAGCGCCGCGCTCTTTGAAAGGACGGGAGAGATTCGCCGCTTGGACGTATTCTTGGGCCTCGCCCGCTGATTCAGCCTCGCCTGTTTCTTACTTCACTCGCTCAAAGACCATGTCATCGTCCAACAAATCGTCTGCTTTCGCGCGTTCGAGTAGCTTCTTCTGAAGGCCCGCCGTCGTGCTGCACACATGAGGCACGGCGCCCACAGGGACGCTGCGCCCCGTTGAAACCCTATTCCGGCGTCGCCGCGCCTACTTCCGCGGACGCGACTCCGGAGGCACCATGTTGTTCACGCGGTAGTACACCACAAGCTGGCCATAATGTTCGCCCGCATGAATCAGGATGCCGTAGGCAAAGTCGGAAAGGCGGATCATGCTGTTGCCGAACGGATTTTTGACTTCGGCCGCCATCCCCGCATCGCCCTTGGCCTTGATCAGCGCCGCACCTTCCTCAAAAGAGTTCTTCAGCGCGGCCACGACTTCAGCCTTGGTCTTGTACTTGTCGCGAGGGAGGTTCTCTTCGCCCATCTTTTTCCCCTCTGCGGCGTTGATGAGGTAATAGTTGGCCCCGGCGGCGTGCAGCAATTGTTCGGCGAACGTGCGCTGCGCCGGATTGGGTTTGAAATCGTACTTGTCCTCCGGAAAATCTTCGGCCATGGCGATGAGCTTATGGCCTTGGTAGTTCCATGTTTCCAGCAAAGCCGCGGAGGGACTCGGCGCCGGCTTTGGCGGTTCTACTTTCTTGGCCGCTTCCTGCGCCGCCAGCAGTCCAGCCAGAAACAAGGCGAAGACGGAGGCAACCGCGATGCGGAGAAGACTTTTCATATTGAGCACCTCAGTAGGGAGTCGTGATCCCGCTTCTGAAACGAGCCAAAAGCGGAATGGTCACCGCGCTGCCGCCGAATCGAACTCGCGGCAAGCCGGCGCGGCTTTCACGCCATCTTACTCGCCCGCTCCGCCTAAATCACACCAATTCCACCACCGTGAGCTGGTCCGGCTACGAATTGTTTTGGATGGCACAGACGCTCTTGCCTGTGCGCTTCATCACTTCCTGGGGATACTGGTTCAGTCTGGGAGGCCTGCATTGGATCACTTCCGGTTTGGCGACCAGGACTAAGCCGCTGGCGCGGCGGACGCTACGCGTGGGGCGAGCGGAAAGGTGTGGGGTAGCTGACGTAGTGTGGGTCACGGAGAAAGGAGACTCCTGTGACCCGTTTACGCAAAATG
>Ga0187849_1000345_pt1 | contig 64831 bp, 48 predicted proteins | sample June2016WEW_4_10_2_FD_132412 | JGI IMG/M metagenome (GOLD analysis project Ga0187849, IMG submission 132412) | Peatland microbial communities from SPRUCE experiment site at the Marcell Experimental Forest, Minnesota, USA - June2016WEW_4_100 | ecosystem: Environmental > Terrestrial > Soil >... | reverse complement strand
GCCGTCCGCGATTGGCGGAGTTGCTGGAGTTGATTCACTTCCTCGGGGGTCAAGACCAGTTTAGAGCGTTTGGATTTGCCTGCCATACGACGAGTATAGCAGGGTACTCTCAATCAGGGTATATTTTAATGAAACAAAATACTAGTCAAGCGCGGCCCCAGCAAACACAAACAGCGGGCTGGCTGGCGCGGACCCCTGTTCTTTGGGGTCTGCGATTTCTCGAAGGGACTTGTGGGAACTGCAAAAGCGGTGACAAGTGACGAGTGACTAGTGGCAAGAAACAGGCAGAGTCCGAAGCGGGAAGGGCGGGGCTTTGGAGTTTATGCGAAGATCGTGGAACGCGATGGTTTTCGTAGAGGCGCCCGGAACCTGTCCCGACAAGGTCGGGAGGGCGGCAGTTCTTTCCTGTCCATGCTGCCCGGCTAGACAGGCTGCGGAAAAACCCGTAGGCGCTGTCCATCCCTGATCCCCGCAGGGGATCCATAAAGTAGCCGGGGGCACCGCCCCCGGAAAACACGCCCTCCACAGACGACCCTGAAAGGGGCGAATCGGCGCGGTATCACACCGGTCTTGCGTCCCCCGGCCTGGGATAGTGCGACCCCTTCAGGGTCGGCAGTCGAACACCACGCTTTCCGGGGGCGTTGCCCCCGGCTACTATCTTGTGCCCTTGCAGGGCGTGAAAAACCCACGCGTTTTTCCGCAGCCTCTAAAGCCGACCGCTGCGAAAAGCTGCCTGGCTAAAGCCGGGCTCTACATAATGCTGCACACCTGCGGCTTTTTGCCTATCCCGACTCGTGGGGACTCGCAAAAGCGCTCGCTGCCTACTGTCTGCTGTCTACTGTTTACGTTTGCCAGCCCCGGTTCGTCCCCAGTTGGCGACAAAAAGCCGCGGACCTGTTCGGTAGGTCCGCGCTACCCCTGCTCGCGGCCATATCTTGATTCCTACCCGTAGGATTTTTGCCAAGCTGGGGCTTCACTTTTGTCCCACCGGTAGGAAATTTGTAAATTACGCTCCTGGCGATGGACGCTAAATTGCTAGGCTATAATATCGAAAGGGGCGTCGGGGTGAATTCGCGCACCCTGGGGCGCGAGAAGCGCCGAGCAGTGACGAGTGACCAGTGACGAGAGACAGGCAAAGTCCGAGGGCGGAAAGGCCGGTTGCGCCCTCGGCGGAACTGGCGAGCCGGCGGCAAGTCCGTGGGTCAACGACGAGGCAGGCCGACAAACTGTCCCAATGGCATTGCAACTTTATGTTCCTTAAGGGATAAAATGCCCTAAGCTGAGAACTTATTGAAAATAAAGGGTCGAAAAGCCGAAATTTCTCCTCCAAAAGCTGACAACGTACTGAAAAGAAATCCACTTACAATCAACCCTCCAAAAACTGAAAATGGGGTGTAAATTGTCCGACTGAGTGGACGATAAATTGTCGCTTACAGACGGCAGAAAAGACCCGGCATGGTGAGAAATGACGCTCGCTGCCTACTACTTTCAACCTACTGCCTACCGCCCTACTGCGGCGTGATGCGCTCCAGGCCGTCCAGGTAGGGGCGCAGGGCGGTGGGGACGATGACGGAGCCGTCGGCCTGCTGGTAGTTTTCGATGACCGCCAGCCACGTGCGGCCCACGGCCAGCCCGCTACCGTTCAGGGTGTGCAGCAATTCCGTTTTGCCGGACTTGCCACGCCGGAAGCGCAGGTTGGCGCGGCGCGCCTGGAAGGCCTCAAAGTTCGAGCAAGACGAGATTTCCTTATACTCGCGCGCGGCGGGCAGCCAGACCTCCAGGTCATAGGTCTTGGCGGAACTGAACCCCAGGTCGCCCGTACAAAGCGTGATGACGCGGTAGGGCAGCTCCAACCGCTGGAGAATTTCCTCCGCGTCGCGCGTCAGGCGTTCGAGTTCGTCGTGAGAGTTTTCGGGGAGCGTAAACTTTACCAGTTCCACCTTCTGGAATTGGTGTTGGCGGATGATGCCGCGCGTGTCCTTGCCGTAGGATCCGGCCTCGCTGCGGAAGCAGGCCGTCCAGGCGCAATGCTTCACCGGGAGTTTTTCGGCCTCCAGCACCTCGTCGCGGTAAAGATTGGTGACGGGGACTTCCGCCGTGGGGATCAGCCAATAATCCGTGCCCTCCAGGCGGAAGAGGTCCTCCTTGAATTTTGGCAACTGGCCGGTGCCGAAAAGGCTGGCGGAGTTCACCACGAAGGGCGGCAGAATTTCCGTGTAGCCATGCTCGCGGGTGTGCAGATCGAGCATGAAGTTGGCGAGCGCCCGCTCGAGCTTGGCGCCTACCCCCACGTACACGGCAAAACGCGCACCCGCGATCTTGGTGGCGCGTTCGAAATCCAGAATTCCCAGCGCCGGGCCCAGGTCCCAATGCGCCTGGGGTTCAAAATCGAAATGGCGCGGCTGGCCCCAGCGGCGGACTTCCTGGTTGTCGGCGGGGCTGTGCCCCACCGGCACGCTCGCGTGCGGAATGTTGGGAACAAGACGCAGCACCTCGCGGAGGCGCTCGTCGCAGGCCTTCGCTTGCTCATCCAGCTTCTGAATCTCGTGGCTGAGGGGCTTCATCTCCGCAATCAGGGAGGAGGCATCCTGCTTTTGTTTCTTGAGCGAGGCAATTTCATCAGAGACTTTGTTGCGCCGCGCCTTGCGCCCCTCGACCTCCATCAGCAGCCGGCGGCGCTCGTGATCCAGCGCTTCAAAATCGCCGAGGATTTCGGGAAGCCCGCGCTCGCGCATTTTCTGTTTGACCAGTTCCAGGTTGTCGCGGACAAAATTCAGATCCAGCATTTCGGGGTTTCACTCCTTGGCTCGGGTGGAGCCGCAAAATTCGTGGCCAGAATCAGGAACAGCCAATCTAAACCACCCGTGCGAGTCTGTCAAACTTGGGGGCATTCCCTGCTTCCGGGGCTTTTTGCCATACCCCCCGGAAAACGTCCAATTAACTATAATGAGAGGCTAGAGACGGGAAAGGCAGAATTAATGCGGAATGCCGGGGAGCCGAGGGCTACGCGCAGGTTTGGCCCGAAATGCCTCATCATTGTGCAAAAATCCACCCATGAATTCCTGCCGGTGTCAAACGGATTTGGCGGGGGATTTCCCCCTGGCTGCGGGCCATCCTTGCCTGCAACTAATTGCAAACAAACAACTAATTTCCGCAGCTCTCGCCGCACCCGCGAAAATCGCGGCTGGCATGGATCGTGCCTTTGTGGTAAATGCCAATATCTTTTCCACAAAGATTTCCACAAGCAACTTTCCCCTCGAATTAGCAATAACTTAGCGCTCTCGCAAGGCTTCTGCCCTAGAGGGTTTCAGTATTTCCCGCACCGACTCGGGCACCCGCGCCCGCACCAAAACTTTTCCCTCTTCATAGTGGGTGGAAACTACGGTCCCTGTTCGATGCAGCAAGGCCAAATGCTTTCCGTCACTCGAGGAAAGCTCAAATTCCGCTTCCACCACGGGCTCGGCGGCAAGCGCGTCGGCAATTCGCTGGCGCAAATTTTCCAAGCCCTCCCCCGTCTGGGCGGACACGGTGACGCTTTGGTCTACCGCACCGAGCTTACGCCGCTCCCCGGGCGCCAGCAGATCCACTTTATTCCAAACGTGCAGGCGGGGCGTAGCGGCAACGCCCAAATCTTCAAGCAAGGTCTCGACGGCAGCGTCTTGCGCGGTGCGTTGCGGGTCGGAAGCGTCCGTAACGTGCAGCAGCAGGCGAGCTTCCTCCAACTCCTCGAGCGTGGCGCGGAAGGCCGCCACCAAGTGGGGCGGCAGTTTGCGAATGAAGCCGACGGTATCGGAAAGCAGCGCCGTGCGGTGAGCGTCAAGCGGCAACGCGCGCACGGTAGGGTCGAGGGTGGCGAACATGCGCGCGGAAGTGACCACCCCGGCGGAAGTCAGAGCGTTAAAAAGGGTGGACTTGCCGGCGTTGGTGTAACCCACCAGCGCCACGGTGTGAAGATTCTGGTCGCGCCGATGGGCGCGATGGAGGGCGCGCTGCGAACGGACGCGCTCAATGCCACCGGTTAGAATCCGGATACGCTGCCGGATGCGGCGCCGGTCATATTCCAGTTGCTGTTCACCGGGACCGCGCGTGCCGATGCCGCCGCCCAATCGTGAGAGCACGGTTCCATGCCCCGAAAGCCGGGGCAGCAGATAGTTCAATTGCGCCAGTTCCACCTGGAGTTGCCCTTCGCGGCTGCGAGCCCGGTGGGCGAAGATGTCGAGGATGATTTGGGTGCGGTCGATGACCTTTAGGTCCAAAATTTTCTCGAGATTGCGAAGCTGTGTGGGAGTGAGGTCGTGGTCAAAGATCACCAGGTCCGCGCCCGCGGCGCGCGCCTGGGTGCGAACTTCATGCACCTTACCGCGTCCCAGCAGCGTGGCCGGGTCGGGCTCAGGCGAGCGTTGCGATGCCGTTCCCACCACCCGGGCGCCGGCGCTGGCAGTGAGTTCCTTCAGTTCCCGTAAGGGATCTTCGTCGTCCGCGATGCCTACAGTCACGCCATCGCGGCGAGTGGATTCCCAACCGGCCAGAAATGCTTTCTCCAAAACTTGCAAGCGTCGAATGCTTCTATCCCTCCGGGGGCCCAGGGGCCGCCAGCGTGGGCGTAACACGGGGCAGCACGACCGTGGCGATGGCGTGCTTGAAAACCATCTGTTCCTGATGGTTACTTTCCAGAATGAGGCAGTACTTGTCAAAACTGCGAATGCGTCCGGTCAACTTGACCCCACTCAACAGGTAAACCGTCACCAGGAGTTTTTCCTTGCGGGCGGAATTCAAAAAACCGTCCTGAATGTTCTGCGGTTGCTTATCCATGTTTTTCTCTCTCTTTTTATCCTTCGATTTTCCAGGGTCGCCCTGACTTGGACATTACCGTACCGGCATAACCGCAGGCGAAGCAAGCGCCCCTTCCCCAGCGGTGACCGGTGTCCGGCCCAAGGTCTCCATAATGCGACTTTGAACGTGCGGGTCGTCGCCGAACCCTTCGAACCAGGTAATGTCTGCCTCACGGCGGAACCAAGTCAACTGACGCTTGGCATAATGCCGCGTGGCCGCTTGCGTCGCGCTCACGGCTTCTTCGCGACTCGCTTTTCCTTCCAAAACAGCAGACGCTTGCCGGTAGCCCAAAGCGCCTATGGGTTTGATGCGCGCGGCGTCCGGATGGTGAAGCAGCGCTTGCGTTTCTTCCATCAGACCCGCCTCGAACATGTGTTCCACGCGCCGGTTGATGCGGTCGTAAAGCTCTGCGCGCGGTGGATTCAGGCCGAGCTTGGTAACGCGATATCCCTCCAGACCGGCTCGGCCGCGCGCGTGCAACGCCGAAAGCGGTTGCCCGGCGAGGATACAGACCTCCAAGGCGCGAATCAACTTCTGAGTATCGCGCGGTTGAATGCGAGCCGCTGCCGCCGCGTCGAGGCGAGCCAACAAGCGATGCAGATATTCCCGGCCGCGGCGTTCCACCAGGGCTCGCAACCGCTCGCGCAAAGCCTCGGAACGAACCGGCCCCTCAAAAAGTCCCATCAACAGCGCGCGCAGGTAAAGCCCTGTTCCCCCCACGAAGATGGGGAGCTTCGCGCGGCCGCGCAAGTCAGCCAGAACCTTCAACGCCTCACGGCGGTAGTCTCCCGCGGTGAAAACGTCTGCCGGTTCCAGGCAATCCAGCAGATGGTGGGCAACGCCGCGCCGCTCGGCGGGAGGCAATTTCCCCGAACCCACGTCGAAGCCGCGATACAACTGCACGGAATCGTAGTTCACCACCTCGCCGTTCAGCCGCTCCGCCAGCGCCAAGGCCAGCGCCGACTTGCCGGCGGCGGTGGGGCCCACGATCGCCATCAAGGGATAGTTACCCACGCTTGGTTTCATCAGGATAGGTGCGTCGATTCTTCGGACCGTCGCCGCTCCCCCCTGAGCGACCGTGGGCGCTCCGAAATCCCCGTCCTTCCCCCGAGGAGCATCGGAGCCATGCGCCTTGGAGAAAATCGAACCGGCGTGAGATTTCCAGCCACCAGCAGGAGAGACGTGCCCGCCTTCTTCGCCTGTGGGATGGAATGCCACGGCGGAATTTTAACACAACCCAACAACCTTTTTTTGCGGGTGTGGTCCCGGCGCCGGGAGTCGAACCCGGTCCATTGGGAGCTTCGCCGCTTGATCCTGCCATGCGTTTGCCTTACGCTCAGAATTGAAGGAGTTCTCGGATGTCGCTTGCGGCCACTGGTGGTTCAATGGGAAGGCGCGTGCTGAAGAAATTGGGGCTGACGCTTCTAACCGTCCTCCTCGTTCTGTTCCTCGCATTTCTTGCATACCATCAGTTCTTGGCGATGGTCGGCCGCACGACTCACGGCGTGGCCGAGATCAACATTGCGGGCCGACGAGTGGCGATGTGGAAACCTGTCGGGACGGCCCCGCCGGACGGCTATCCCGTCATCCTATTTTCGCACGGCTTTACCGGTTGCGGCACCCAATCCGTCTTCCTGACCGAAGGTTTGGCGGAAGCAGGTTATTTCGTCTTGGCCCCTAACCATCAGGATGCGGGGTGCGGCACCGGCCTGGGTCACGAAGGGGCGCTCTTCGCAAAACTCGCCACCACGCCGTCTGAGGAGCCCTTTCGCAAGCCGGAAGCCTGGAGCGAGGCCACCTACCGCGATCGTGGCGCCGACCTGGAAGCCATCTTGGATGCAATCCTCAAAGAAAGGTCATTCCATGGTGTGCCGATTGATTCCAGCCGCATTGGTCTGGCCGGCCATTCGTTGGGTGGGTACACGGCTCTGGCTCTGGCGGGAGCGTGGCCCTCCTGGAAGGATCGGCGCGTCAAGGCCGTTTTGGGTTTGTCCCCCTATTGCGCCCCTTTTATTATGAAGGGGGACTTGGGTCATCTCAACGTCCCGGTGATGTACCAGGGCGGGACGCTCGACATTGGAATCACCCCTTCAGTCCGGCGGCCGGGAGGCGCGTACGACCTCACCTCGACTCCCAAGTATTATCTGGAACTTGCCGGCGCTGGGCACTTCGCCTGGACCAACCTTAATAAGTCCTATCAGTCGCTCATCAATGATTACGCCGTCGCTTTCTTTGACCGCTACCTGAAGGGAACAACCAGTCCCGACCCCTTGGCCCACCTCCTCGACCGCCCCTGGCCTAAAGACATTGGCGATCTAAAATATGCGTTGAGATAAGTGGGTCGCGGGGGAGCCATTGCCGGAGCTTCACTTGGGGCCACCTGCCAGAAGAGCGTCAGCTTCAGCGAGCACCTCATCCAGATCGAATCCCTTCCCCGTGGCGATCTCCTGTTCGCCCCGCGCCAGCAGATGCAGAAGTTCGCGCTCGTGTTCGCTACGCTCGTAAGCTTCCATGCTCAACAGAACCCCCGCGGCCCTTCCGCGTTGGGTGATGACCACGGGCTGCCGCGAGGACTTCGCGTGCTTCATGGCAGCGGCGGCGTCCTGTCGAAGATCGGTAATCGGAATGATGGCGGGAACCTTGGCCATAGACGCAACCTCCATAAGTACGTCTAACGGAATCTCAAAAGTTCGTTCGCTGTCAACGGCCGCCCGCTACGAGAACCGAAATACGGGCGCAAGAGCCGCGGACCTTCAAAACAGGTCCGCGCCTCTCACTGTGGCGTGGAGAATTGCGGGAAATCATAGTAGATCTTATTCCAGGGTACGAGTCGCGTGTACTCCTTCCCATGGTGATAGTTCACGATATTCTGCATGGTCTGCTCCACCAGTTCCAAACCGGTCACCAGGAACAGATTGGCCCGATACAACACCCCCATGTCGGAAGGATGATCAATCACTTCGGCAAACTTTTCGGTCGTTTGTCGCCCCATTCGTCGTGCTTCGTCGAACAGGACCATGCTGGCATCCAACCGGCGAACCAATTCCGCGCGATCGATCGCCTTGGCATTCCACATCTGGAACGCCTCGCCGAACTCGACGTAAGCCTGGCGGGCCGTCATCATGGTTTGGAGATGCAGGCGATAGGATTCGGTCTTGTTGATCAGATAATGCAGTTCTTCCAGCCCATGCGGGGCCACTTTCGGTTGCGCAGCCTTCATCAGGTCCAACGCCTGCTGTAAATTCTCCGCCGCCTGACCATAGTACCGAATCAATTCGCGGCTACGGCCGATAAATCGGTCCGGATCTTTTGGGCCATCGAAAGGGTTAGGCTGTTTGTAGAGGTTGTGCGCCATCGCGACTTCCGCGATCGGTCCGCAGCAGCCGAAGTTCCCCTTCTGGGTCCAGCCCAAGTATTCTTCGTTGGCCTCCAGTGTCTCAAAGGCCTTCACCATGTCGGGAGCGGCAGCCTCGCCGAATAGCCGTCGAGCATAACCGTCATAGAAATCCTTCGGGGTCAACTTGGGGTTGTAAGCCCCCTCCGCCAAGTAACGGTAGTTCTGCTCCATGCCTCGGGGGCGATTGAGTTGTCCGGCAAACCCGGCAACACCGTTCTCCACTGACCCCTCCAGGATCCGATCCTTGTAATACAAACCCACGTTGAACTGCATCCCGAACATGCCGCTGTCGTCATCCAACCGGGGCACGATGGTCCGCTCGCGATCCCCCATACCGCCGAAGAGCTGCATGGGGATGCCACGCGGCGTCCAAATAGCGCGCGACTCCATATCAGTAATCGCAACGTCCTTAGGGAACGTCTTGTCGAGCAAAGGCAGCAGGAAGCCGCGACCAATGCCCCCAATGCCGACCTTGGCATTGGGCGCCACCCGTTGCTTGGCTTCCAGCACCTTCTTGATGATGTAGACCGAATTGGTTGTGGAATCCAAAACCATCGTGCGATTTCTTTCGTACCCGTTATTGTAGAAATCGGCCCAAGGCGGAAGAACACTCTCGTTCTTCGACCGCTCCCCCAACAGGAATTTGCGATTCAGGTCGTCAGGGCAGTCCGGGAACATTTCGGGGACATACATAAAATACCCCTCCGCCTCCGGATAAGACTCTACCAGCGCCCGCAGCCGGTTTTCATTCATCTCGTGTAATTCGGGATCCGCGGGACACATGTGTGCTCCTAGAATCGGATCAAAAGGCACCGGCCGATTCGACGCCCGGTGGGCGAACCGCGCCAGGTTTCCGGGTAGGGTCGTTGGGTCCACGCACAGCCACACCTTGATCTTGCGCGTCTTGGCATAGCGGATGATCTCCGTCAGGAACTCCCGCGCTACCCGAAACGCGTCCTCCGGCGCCTCGACTTTCTGAAACTCCATCGGCGCCATCCGCTCCCGGCCGCCAAACTTGTCCTGGCCCACCACCACATCCTTGATCAGATTCGATCCGAAGTTGTACCGCCACGACAAATATCCTGTCTCCTTCCCCGTGGCATCCCCCAAAAGCTTGTTCTCTCCTCTGTACCCAAAATTGATCCAAGGCTCGTGCTCGAACCAGAAGAATTGCAGGAAATTCATCTTCAGCTTCGCCATCTGGTCGAGCATCGCCTTCACTTCTGCCAGGTTCATGATCCCGCGGTTCGGGTAGATGTTCGAGATCAGCAGGCCCCGGCGCGGAAAGGGTGTCTCGGCGCGCACATTGTCGTCGGGCAGCTTCAGATCCGCCGTCTGCTCCGGCAGGATGTCTTTCGCCAGCAGAAACGTCACTCCCAGACGCTCCAACAAGTCGTAGGCGGCATACATCGTCGAGGCTTCATCATTGCCCCCCACGATCAATCCCTGCTTCTTCCCTACCACCACTTTCCACAACAGAAAACCGTCTGCCTTCAAATCCGAAAATTTTGCTTGCTTCTTCTTGACGGCTTGGTCCACCAGACTGTTCGCCGTTGGGCCGCCGATCAGAACCAGCAAACTTTCCGGCCGATTCCGGGCTTGGCTCGCGGTCACGATCTCGAGCGACGCCCCCGTAATCGCTTTGACATACCGCTGCAACTCCCCCCCCACAAAGCGGTAGAAGGGATCTGAGTTGTCGCCGAGCACGATAACCGCTCGCGGCTTCCCCCCTTCCACTAAGAACTCTTGCGAAGGCTTGGCGGCCTTACCCATAGAGCCTGAGGCCATAAACGCCAGGAACGAAAGGACAATAAGGAAATTCACGTTATAAGCAAGACGGCAGAATTCCAGTATCCGATTTATTCGCATTTGCTCCCCCTTCGCGCCGCGAGGAAAAGGCTCACCACGGAGCGCACAGAGACCACAGAGAAAAGTACTTCTGCTTGCGCGGGTAGGGATCACGGTTCCTTAGTTTGTTGACCCAGAGTTTTTATTCGTGTCTGTTCTCCGTGACCTCTGTGGCCTCCGTGGTGAAACCCTTCTTGGGTTCCTATTCCAGGCATGATGAGTACGTGCCGGCGGTCAGCGAAGACATCGGACAGCGGTGGGGGCCAAATAGCAAGCGGGCGTGGCCCTTCCGGTTACCCCGGGTTATGAATTTGCCCAAGTACTCGCCTGACCCGAGAAACTCAATGTGAATCTAACAGGGGCAGGGAACTTGTGCAAGTTAGAGGGCGCGGTGCTACCCGCTTTTGCCTCGCCGCATTGCCAAAATCACAGCCGGGGAGTTACCTATGCCCGCGCGGCTGGCGCAGAGCGGAGCTGTGCGATGGGTAGACCACACTGAAATCCCGGAAGTCGGCCTATGCTCAATACGGTTGAATCAGGGGAGCGTCGAACCTGAAACCCGACCATGGCCACGGAGCGGGCGTGCTGACCAGCCCGGGGTTCGAAATGGCGCTTGTGGACGGGCATGAGCGGTCTCCCAGAAACAGGCTGGGAAATTGTTGAAACGCAGAGCTCCGCTCTGCGCCAGCCCGCGACAAACCATCGGTCCCTCTGCTAAAATGTCCATCCCTCCTTTATCCCCGCGCAACAGTTGCTTAATGTTCTTGTAACATCCGTGCCCCAAAATGGGTATCTGCTAAGGACTTAAATCGAGGAATAACCATGTCTTAATTCCGCCGTAACACACATTCCCGAAACTGACGGCGGAGGGATCAAAATGAAACTCAAAACTTCAATCACCAGCATCGCTTTAGGCATCGTGTTGTCTGCTCTGGGGGTATGTGCTTTTGTCGAATCCCCCTCAGCAGCTCCCGCACCTTCTCCGCTCCTGCTCAACGCGACAGGGGCAACTTTTCCATACATTATTTATTCCAAGTGGTTTACCGAATACAACCGGATCCACCCGGACATTCAAATCAACTATAACTCGCTTGGTTCCGGTGCGGGCATCCAGCAACTGCAAGCCGGGACCGTCGATTTCGGCGCTTCCGACATGCCCTTGAACGACCAGAAGCTGAACGATTTCAGGTTCAAGGTCTTGCATTTCCCCACAGTCTTGGGAGCGGTGGTACCGACTTACAACCTCGAGGGCGTCAACCAGGAACTCAACTTCACGGGTGATGTCCTGGCGGACATCTTCATGGGTAAGGTCACGAAATGGAATGACCCGGCTCTGGCCAGCATCAATAAAAGTGTAAAGCTGCCCGACACCGACATCCTGGTTGTGCATCGTTCCGACGGCAGCGGCACTACCTTTGTCTGGACTGACTACCTTTCCAAGGTCAGCAAGGAATGGGAAACGAAGGTGGGGCGCAGCACTTCGGTGAATTGGCCGGTAGGCTTGGGCGGTAAGGGCAATGAGAACGTTTCGGCGTTGGTCAAGCAGCAGCCCGGCGCCCTCGGGTACGTGGAATTGACTTACGCCATCCAGAACAAACTCCCCTACGGGCGGGTTAAGAATTCTGCCGGGGTTTTCGTAAAAGCTGACCTCGCCGGCGTGACGGCAGCGGCAGCCAGTGAATCCGAGAGGATGCCGGCCGATTTCCGCGTGTCCATCACCAACGTTTCGGGGAAGGCGGCATATCCGATTTGCAGCTTCACTTACCTGCTGATCCCGTCAAAGATTGACGATCCGGCCAAGAAGAAAGCCCTCAAGGACTTTCTCCTCTGGATGCTGACCGACGGGCAGAATGACGCCGAAGGCTTGTCGTACGCAAAGCTTCCCAAGGACGTGGTGGCGCGAGAACTGAAGGCTATTGGGCAAATTAATTAACATGGCAAACGCTCCAGCAACGACTGACCGTGCGCGCCATCGGGGGCGCGCGCGGCAGTTTATTCAGCGCTTGCGGCACGGGGATGAGGTCGCTCACCTTATTACCTTGCTGGCGGCGGCCAGCATTATTGTCGTGACGGTGATGTTGGTCTACCAGCTCTTCATCAATTCCGCTCTGCCCCGCCACAAGTTTGGGTTCGAGTTTTTCCTGGGGAAGACCTGGGATCCGGTCAGCGAGGAATTCGGCGCTTTGCCGTTCATTTATGGCACGGTGGTTTCCTCCGCTCTGGCGCTTTTGGTGGCCGTGCCTCTGGGGGTAGGCGCCGCCATTTTCCTTTCCGAGTTGGCCCCCCTGCGGATTTCCAACTCCCTGACCTTTGTCATTGAGCTGTTGGCGGCGATTCCCAGCGTCATCTACGGCCTGCTCGGAATCTTCATCCTGGTTCCGGTGTTGCGCAAAGTGGTGATGCCGTTTCTCAAGACCACTTTGGGATTTCTCCCTCTCTTCAAGGGTCCGATTTACGGCGTCAGCATGATGGCGGGCGGGCTGGTGCTGGCCATCATGATTGTCCCCTTCATCATCTCCGTCTCGCGGGAAGTGTTGTTGGCGGTGCCGGTGGAGCAACGCGAAGCGGCGCTGGCGCTGGGGGCCACCAAGTGGGAATCCACTTGGCAAGTGGTGGTGCCCTTCGCACGGGTGGGAATTATGGCCTCGGTTTTCCTGGCCTTGGCGCGCGCCCTGGGGGAAACCATGGCGGTGACCATGGTGATCGGCAATGATCCCAAGATCAGCGCCTCGCTGTTTGCCCCGGGCTATTCGATTGCCGCCGTCATCGCCAACGAGTTCACGGAAGCCACGGGTGATTTGTACCTGCAAGCCTTGATCGAGTTGGGTCTTGTCCTGTTCTTGCTAACCATCTTGATCAACGGTGTGGCGCGCCTGGTGATTATCGCCACCACGCAAAAGGGAGCGGTGCAACAGTGAACACCAGGCAGATAGGCAGATGGGCAGGTAGGCAGATGGTTCGAAACCGCGGGTTTGAAGTTGCCTTTACGATCTGCCCAACTGCCCATCTGCCCATCTCACTACCTGCCCGCTGTCCACTATTCACTGTCCACTGTCCACTGCACTTATGAGTCTTCGCACCCGCTGGCGCAAACTCGTGAACGTGATCATGCTCAGCCTCACCGGCGTCTGCGCGTTGTTCACGGTTTCCGTCCTCTTTTTCATCCTGGGTTATCTGCTGTGGTATGGAGGCAAGTCGCTGAACTGGGCATTCTTTACCAACCTCCCGACGCCCGTGGGCGAATCGGGCGGGGGGATGGCCAATGCCATCGTGGGCAGCGGCAAGCTTCTACTGTTGGCTTCCCTGGTGGGCGTCCCCATCGGCCTGCTGGGAGGAGTGTACCTGGCGGAATTCGGCGGCAGGACTTTTTCTTTCATTGTGCGCTACATCACGGACTTGCTGAACGGCGTGCCGTCAATTGTCATGGGAATCTTCGCCTACACGATCATCGTAATTCCCATGAAGCACTTCTCGGCCTTCGCGGGGGGCATGGCGCTGGGGGTGATGATGATCCCCATCGCTGTGCGCACCACTGAGGAGTCTCTGCGTGCGGTTCCGCTCATCCTGCGGGAAGGCGCTCTGGCCTTGGGGGCAAGCAAGTGGAAGACCGTGGCGACGGTGGTGGTACCGGCGGCCATGCGCGGAATCGTGACTGGCATCATGCTGACGCTGGCGCGGGTGGCCGGCGAAACCGCTCCCCTCCTTTTCACCGCGTTTAGCAATCGCTTCTGGAGTTCGGGCTGGAATCAACCCATCGCCTCATTGCCGGTGATGATCTATACCTATGCGATTGCCCCTTACGACGATTGGCATCGTCAAGCCTGGGCAGCAGGGCTGGTTCTATTGGGGTTGGTTTTGGTCGCCAATATTGGGGCACGCTTCGTCGTTTCCCGGGGAATATCATTTCGCCGTGTGTAGGGGCACGCCATGGCGTGCCCCTGGAGTTTGTACATCTGTGATGAGGGGCCTCGCCGCTCTTGGGAAAGTGCGGCGTTTTGTTTTGAATTCACAGCCCTCGCCCCACTTGGGGGAGAGAGTGGCTCGCAACCGGCGCTTTCATCAGCCGGGGCGAGACGGGTGAGGGGGTCAAGACCGTGGCGCATGATAAAAACTTGAGCGAGGGCATCCATCTCGATGTTAACCCCCTCACCCACCGCCTTGCGGTCCCCCCTCTCCCCCAAGGGGGCGAGGGAAAATGTAGAAACTCCAGGGGCACGCCATGGCGTGCCCCCACAAGGGTGTGAACCGTGACTTCCGCTTCGAGTGTTCCGACTATGGTCATGAAGACGTCTGAAGAATCCCGCCCCACCGAGCGTGCGGCAAGAGCTACCACTACTTGGCCGGCCGACATCAAGATGCGCGCGGCCGGGTTGGATTTCTATTATGGGGGAAAGCAAGCGCTGCACTCCATTGGCTTGCAGGTTCCCACCGGGCGCATTACCGCGCTCATTGGCCCTTCCGGATGCGGCAAGACAACCTTCCTGCGGATTCTCAACCGAATGTACGAAACGGTGCCGCAGGCGCGCCCCGAGGGCGAAGTGCTCCTGGATGGCGAAGACATCTTTTCACTGGACGTGGTGGGCCTGCGGCGAAGAGTGGGGATGGTGTTCCAAAAGCCCAACCCCTTTCCCAAGTCCATTTTCGATAATATCGCCTACGGCCTGCGCATCAATGGAGTGCGCGGTCAAGGCACTCTGGCCGAAGCCGTGGAGAGAAGCCTGCGGCGGGCCGTGCTTTGGGAGGAGGTCAAAGACCAACTCCATAAGTCCGCCTACGCGATTTCGGGAGGCCAGCAACAGCGGCTGTGCATTGCTCGCGCCTTGGCCGTGGAGCCGGAAGTCCTGCTGCTCGATGAACCGTGCTCGGCCCTGGATCCGATTGCCACGGCGAAAATCGAAGAGTTGCTCTTCAACCTGAAGGATACCTGCACGATGGTCATTGTGACGCATAATATGCAGCAGGCGGCGCGCGCGGCCGACTTCACGGGCTTCTTCCTGATGGGCCGCTTGATTGAGTTTAATAAGACGGCGGTGATCTTCAAGACTCCCGCGCGGAAAGAGACCGAAGATTACATTACCGGCCGGTTCGGGTAGAGACGTAGAATCGGGTCATTTGGCCATCGGGTCATCGGGTCATTTGATCATTGGGTCACCGGGTCATTTAAAACACTGTCCGTTGTCAGTTGTCCGTGGTCCGTTGCAAGCCATATGCGGAGAGCGTAGACTGTAGCCACTGACAACGGACTACGGACAACGGACAGCCTTTAAATGGCTCGATGACCCGATGGCCCGATGACCCGATATTCAAAAGGGGGGGGATTCCACCATTGCGCCACTTTGTTGAGGAACTGGATTACTTGCGAAGCCGCCTGCTGGAGATGAGCGCGTTGGTGGAAGACTCGGTTTACCGCAGCGTTCTCTCCCTTGCGGAGAAAGATCCCCAGCAGGCGCAAAAGGTCCTCCACAACGAGTCGGAGATCAATCGCATGGAGATCGAGATCGACGATCTGGCCACTCGACTGCTGGCTCTCCAGCAGCCCATGGCGACCGACCTGCGCTTTCTTACCTCCGCCATTAAGATCAACAACGACCTCGAGCGTATGGGAGATCTGGCGGTCAACATCGTCGAGCGAGCTCTTTCCTTGATGAACGAGCCCCTGATCAAGCCCCTCATCGACATCCCGGCCATGGCCAGCCGCGTCCAGGCGATGATTCGCAAGAGCCTGGATGCTTTTGTGAAGCGCGACGCGGAGCTTGCCCGCACCGTGCTGGTTTCTGACGACGCCGTCGACGAGCTGTGCGGCTCGGTTTACGAAGAGCTGATCGGTTTCATGGAACGCGACCCCAAGACGGTTCGCCAGGGAATCAACTTCATGTTTGTGGCGCGCAACCTGGAACGGCTTGCCGACCACGCCACCAATATCGCCGAGGATGTTCTCTTCCTGGTCGAAGGCGTTGACGTCCGTCACCACGCTGAAGCCCGGGAGTAAATCAGCTACTCCTGAAAATTGCCCTGGCGCCCGGCACTTTATCGCCACGCCGAAGGTTCTTGTTTGTTGACAGGTATTATGTCAGGCTGATGCCTACGTTGAGCCACGTCTGGCGAGTGTCGTCCCACTTGGCCACATGGAAATGCTTGGTTGCGGTTATACAGCCCACGGTGTAGTAATCCTGGCATCAGGCCATCCAAACTCTGAGACGAAACCGGCATCATACTCAGTAAAGGCTTATAAAGTTCTTTAAGGGCTTGTAAGCCCAAAACTGATTTTGTCTTTGACTGCATCGGCCTTTTGATGGTGAAATGATGAATCCGGCTCCGGCTGTCCGGTTCGACGGGGGTGGCCGGTCAACGCTTGGGGGAAAAGGGAATGAAGTCAAAAATCTTCGCGTTACTGATCTCCTGCTCGCTTATTAGCAGCATGGTGGCGCCCCTCTTTGCGCAGCAGGAGGAAAATCCCAACGTCGACGAGATCACGGTCCCGGAAGGTACGGAATTCAAGCTCCAGTTGCACTCTACCATTAATTCCAGCACGTCCAAGGCGGGCGACCGAATCATGTGTACGTTGATTGACCCGGTGGCCGTCGAGGACCGCGACGTGCTCCCGAAGGGCGTGCGCATCGATGGCCACGTGGGCGAGTCCCGGGCCGCGGGGCGCAAGGGCAAGGGCGGTTATCTCACCATTGTTTTTGACACCGTGGAACTTCCCAACGGCCAAAAGGTGGCGATCTTGGGTTCGTTGACCGAAGTGTTCTCCAGCGAAAGCGGCAGCGACCCGAACGTCGGGCCGGAAGGGGAACTGAAAGGCAAAGGCCCCAATCGCAAAACGCAGGCTTTGCTCATCGTGGCTCCCGCCGCCGTGGGAGCGGTGGGCGGCGTGGGGACCGCAATCGGCTTGGGAGCCGCAGGCATCATGACGGCACTCTTCCTCCCCAAAGGTAAACAAGCTTCTCTCGCTGCGGGCTCGCTGGTGGGTATGCGCCTGGATCGCGACGTTACCTTGGTGATCCCTTCCGCCGGAAGATAAAAACCAAATTGCTTTCCAGCGAATCGGGCTGAGGGTGGGTCTGTGCCCTCTGCCTTCGGGTTTTCTGCCCTGGATTCAACCTGAAGGGGATCGCCCGTCCTACCTGATTTTTTGCGGCTGACATTTTGATAACGGAATTTGTCTTCCTTCCGTCCAGCGAAAGGCAGACAGGAGGCAATGTTCGGACGCCTCAACGGGCTGGTGACTCAGCTTGGAGGCAGAGAAACGATCTGGGTTTCGCCAACGATCCGGAAGAGGCCGGAGCAGACTTTTGAGGTGCAGACAATCGGCGCGCCTCCGGAGTATTGGATAGAGGTGATCAGGCCCGGCGACCCGCATAATGGGCAAGCCAGCACGGCGACGAAGTTGGGAGCGAAAGACTCCCGCAGGTAGGCGAAGTCGTCAAGGAATACGATTTCGCCGGGGGCCATGTCCGTAAGCGACGACCGGGTCGACAAATGCAGGTCAGCGGGGAGCTGCTCAGCCCGGCCGGAGCTAGGAACTCCATGCACACCCTCGCGGTCTGGCACGGCGCCCGGTTTCCGGGGCTTGTTGCTTTGCTTCGCCACTGCCATAAAGACCCTTCTTACCGCCAAGACGCGAAGGCGCGAAGAAAGCGCCTTGACGGCACCCTATGGACCAGCAGACGCTCAACAGCAGGCGGTCTGGCGAGTTCCGTTCCTAGCGTCATGCTCCATACCGCCAGCCCTGTTGACACAATCTCATCTCGAACGAGGGCTAGACCGTGCGCACGGGGGGCCGGAGCGGGTTCCAAACAGGAACTTTCGTGCCAATTCGGGAAAAGGCACGGAAGCCCGAATTGTTCAGGCGAAATAGCTGCTATTTTTCCGGGCGTCCTCGTCGCAAATCGCTCGTCTGCCGCCGGCTTTGGACTGGTCCGGAGCAGCCTCAGATTCCACTCCGGACCCGTGGTTCACCCACTGCTTCCTGCCTATCGACGCTTGGAGAGAGAGCAAGCCTGGAGGCGCATGAGCGCACAGCGCTCGCTGACCCTCTCGCGGCTCATTCTGCTTCCCTCACCCTATCTATCGGCTGTTTTGGTTTTGAGCTTGAGGAAGCATGCAACGATTTGGGGATCGGCGCCAATGTTTACGCTGCGGCATCTGCGCGGCCGTCGCTCTCCCATTTTGGAACGAGACGACGAGCCCCCAATGCCAAATCAAGACAGTTCGCAAAGAAAACAACGAACCATTTTCGCGCTCTTCCAGAGACGGCCGCCCCATCCGTCTGGCCCACGCTGCTACCTCCAATTCATGCCGCGCCCTTCCCCGCCTACACCCAAGAACCTTTACAAGTAGCTGATAACGAGCAGCTTGCTTGGCCACAACCCCACGCTGACGGAAGCGCTCTCACGTTTCCCGGATCTTATCTTCGCGGACTTTGCTCCGCTCTCCTTGCTTCTATAGAGAGGCTAGTCTTTACCCCTTTTCCCTGCGCCCCCGCCCCCGCATAATTGGCCCATTCTTTGCAATCTCTAAGGACAGCGCAAGGATCCCGAGGGCCGAAGGCGGCGAACGAAGCGTGGAGCCGCAGGCTCCACGCCGCGGGTGAAGTGTTGCCTGCGGCCGCCGGGAAGGAAGCCCAAGGTCGAAAGGCGCTGTCCGTCGGCTGACGGACATTCGAGAGTGAGTGAGGTTCTCATGACAACTCAACCGATTCCCACTTACGAGCAACTGAGTAACGGGGCAGCGGCGCCCGCCCTTCGCCGCCAACTGATTTCGCGTCGGACCTTGATGCCTTCCAGCGTCTGTCCCACCGCGCGGAGGGACGAGAGGCAGGCCCAAGAAAGGCAGCGGCTGTTGGTCGAACTGCTTCCCTTGGTGAAGCGCATAGCCTTCAAGATTCGCGAACACCTGCCCGCTCACGTGGAATTGGATGACCTGCTTGCCAACGGGGTGCTGGGACTCGTTGATGCCGTGGCCAAGTTTGACACCACCAAGCGGGTGAAGTTGGAAAGCTACGCCCGCCACCGGGTTCGCGGAGGCATTTTGGACGGCCTGCGCAGCACCGATCCCGCCTCCCGCGACTTGCGGCGCAAGAACAAGAAAATCCAGAAGCTCTATCGCGAACTTGAGGTTAAGTTCGGCCGCCCGGTTAAGGATGAGGAAATCGCCGCGGCGCTGGGAATGAACCTGGCGCAGTGGCACCGCACATTGAATGAAATCCAGAGCGTGGGATTCGACTGCGGCGTGCGCACCCTCTCGGCGGGCCCGACCACGAAGTCCGTCAGCCGACGGACTGAGCCGGCGCTTTTGGCCGATAGCGGCGCTGATCCCTTCGATCTGTGCTACCGCCGCGAGCAGCACGAAATCCTGGGCCGTGCGCTTTCCCACCTGCGGGAGCGTGAGCGCCAAATCATCACCCTCTACTATGAGCAGGAGCTGACCATGAAGCAGATTGCCGACCGCTTGAACGTGGACGAATCGCGCGTTTCGCAGCTCCATTCCGCGGCCCTGGCGCGGTTGAAGGCGAGCGTGGGTTCCCTCTTGCACCCGCGTCATGCCGCACCCTCCGGAAGCGCCACCCTTTCGAAGGCGGCCGGCGCTGGGGTCTAGAAGCCTCTATTTTAAAGTCCCGATCGCGAGTGCGGATTTCTCACCACGCTGGGACGCTTTCGGGGACCTGCCGGAAGGGCGGGGCTTCAGCCCCGCCAAAATCGCGGCTCCCGCCCCCTCTTCGCTCTGGGCCCCGCGGTGGCCGTGGCGACCGCGGGGCCCAGAGTATGGAAACAATCAGAAAGGCTTTGTAACGGCGGGGCTGAAGCCCCGCCCTTCCAAACCCGTCGTGAGGAATTTGGGTTACCAGCCAAGCAGGGCGTTGGACGGCGGCGATGACATTTCAATTTTCCTCGAGCGATGGTTCGTCGGCTCCGGCGGATGTTCCCGCATGAAAGGAGGCCAAGTGTGGCATTAGCCTTACGGTTGCTATCCACCTCACCTGCACGCGCGGTTTGCCTTGTCGCTTCGCGCATCGCGGGATTTCGTGCCCAGACCGGCGAGTGGCAAACGCTGTCACCCGCTTGCATCCACGTGACATGGATGGTAGCCTCATCAAGGCACTCCCATCGGGGGAGCCCGCCGCCGGCTCCCCCGCCCGTGTTTGTGGCGCCGGGTGACATGGGATATTTCGCACCGGCCTGCGGCGCGAGTGAACCTATGAACCGACATGAGAACAAGGTCTTCGAGAATCAGCACGTGATTTTGGACGATGGCGTCTACGTGAATTGCAAGTTCAAGAATTGCAGCTTGGAGTATTCGGGCGGGGACGTTTACGTTCAGAATTGCCAGGGAGAGGGTTGCCAGCTCGTCTGGCGAGGCGCCGCGCAACGCACCGTCCTGCTTCTGCAAGGTCTCGGCTTGATGGTTCCACCCCCACCGCCGCCGGGCAACGAGCCAGCCAGCCGGGTCCAGTGAACGAACTGCGCAAGGGTTCGGATTTCCGGCGCGACCGGATAGCTCCCCAGGAGTGGTTTGCGCTCAGCGAAGCCGAGCACCGCGATCCTAAAGAAACGTAGAGTCGTCAGCACATGGTTGCACCTCCGGTAATTGTAGAACTCGTCGAGCACTTCGCCCGCAATGCCGACGTATATCGTAACAGCCTGAACGAAACGGAGGTACGAGTCCAATTTATCGACCCGTTCTTCGAGGCGCTAGGGTGGGACATCTATAACAAGCAGCATTATGCCGAAACCTACAAGGATGTCATCCACGAATACAGCCTTCGTACCGCTGCTCACACAGAGGCGCCAGATTATTGTTTTCAGGTTGGAGGCACACGCAAGTTTTTCGTTGAAGCGAAGCGGCCAGCGGTACACGTCAGTACTGATCCCACGCCCGCCTATCAACTCCGCAGCTACGCGTGGACGTGCAAGCTTCCTCTGTCGCTGCTCACTAATTTCGCTGAGTTCGCAGTTTACGATTGTCGAATTCTTCCTCGTCCCAACGACAAGCCATCTGTTGCACGCATCGACCTGATTACGTTCGATCAGTATCTGGACAAGTGGGACGACATCGCGTCCCGCTTTTCCAGGGAAGCCGTTTATAAGGGATCATTCGACCGTTACACTCAGTCTTCAAAGCTCAAGAAGGGCGCCGCAGAGGTTGACGAAAAATTCCTTGCAGAGATCGAATTATGGCGGAAAGAACTCGCCTCAAACTTCGCCCTCCGCAACCCATCCCTGAGCCAGCCCCAACTCAACTTCGCCGTTCAGCGGACCATTGACCGCATCATTTTCCTCCGAATTTGCGAAGACCGGGGCATCGAGAAGTACGGCCAGCTGCAAGAGCTCCAGCTGAGCGAACACATCTACCGTCGCCTATGCACTATCTATGAACGGGCGGACGAGATATACAACTCCGGACTTTTCCACTTCACCGCCGAGCGCAATCGTGCCGAAGCCCCCGATGACCTCACGCTTTCCCTTCGCATTGACGACGTCCGGCTCAAGTCCATCCTCAAGCGCCTTTACTACCCAGAGAGCCCGTATCAATTCTCCCATTTTCCCACCGACATTCTAGGCCAAGTTTATGAGCAATTCCTCGGGCAGGTTATCCGGTTAACCTCTGCACACCAAGCCAAAGTCGAACGTAAACCCGAAGTCAAGAAAGCTGGCGGCGTCTACTACACCCCTACCTATATTGTTAACTACATTGTTCAGAAATCTGTCGGTAAATTGCTCGAAAGGAAAAGTCCAAAGCAGGCCTCCAAGCTCCGCATCCTCGACCCCGCCTGCGGCTCCGGCTCGTTCCTACTTGGAGCTTATCAGTTCCTCTTGAACTGGTATCGGGACGAGTACCTGAAGGATGGGGCGGGAAAACACCGAAAGGAACTTTATCAAACCCAGGGGGGAGATTGGCGGCTCACCACAGCTGAAAAGAAACGCATTCTGCTCAATAACATCTTTGGTGTGGATGTTGACTCACAGGCCGTCGAAGTTACCAAACTCTCTCTATTGCTGAAAGTTCTAGAAGGAGAAAACGAACAGACCATTGGGACCAACCTCCGCCTCTTCCATGAACGCGCCCTCCCCGACCTTGGGAACAACATCAAGTGCGGCAACTCGCTGATCGCATCCGACTTCTATCGGGACCAGCAGATGCTCCCGCTCGATGAAGACGAGCGGCTCCGGATCAACGTCTTCGACTGGTATGAGAAGGACGGTTTCCCCGAAATCCTGGAGTCCGGCGGGTTCGACGCTGTAATTGGGAATCCACCATACCTTTACTCAGCAGGGCAGGAATACGCAAATTACTTTGCCACGCGCTACGTCCTTTCACAGACTCAAGCTGACTTTTACGTTTATTTCTTAGAAAAAGCACTCGCTCTCTGCCGAAAGGCCGGAATTATCTCGTTTATCGTTTCCGATGCTTGGCTGAATTCCGAGAACTTCTCCACGTTGCGCAATCACTTGCTGCAAATGCATGAGCTGTTGGCAATCGCGGTGTTCGACTACCCAGTTTTCAAAGACGCGACCCTTGAGAACTCCATTCTGTTTGTCTCCAAGTTACAAAAGCCATCATCAATTGCCGTTACCCGATTCTCGTCTCCCGAGCAGCATGGCGTTACCAACCACCTCGACCCGTACGATGCCGTGGATCGCGGGTTGATTGACCCGAGATATTCCGCAGCCGCGGAGAAGGTCGTCGCGAAGCTGGAACGAAACTTGGAACCGCTAGAAACGTTTGTGCGCCTTAATCGTGGTATCCATGCCTACCGGACCGATGGGTATGGTCAATCCGCGTTCGGGCGAGGGCCGCAAACTGAACGTGACAAGGCGGAACAGTCTTATCATGCCCACAGAAGGGTGAATAACACCTACCTGCCGGAGATCAAGGGGAAGGATGTCGGGCGCTATATGCTAAGGCCTACTGGTGTTTTCGTTTCGTACGGGCCATGGCTGGCAGAGTCGAGAGAACCCGAATTTTTCATGAACCCGAAGCTGGCGGTCCGCAAGATACTCGGCCCCAAGCTCAGCGGAACATTCATCGCAGAGCCGACCGCGCTCGATCAGTCGCTCTATGTTGCTATTTCCAAGTCGAATGACGAGGCACTACTGAAGCACATTTTGGGTGTGCTGTTGTCCGCAATCGGAGCGTGGTACTTTCGGACCAAGTACTCAATCTACGACAGCTTGTACCCTTGGTACACGAAGAAGCAGCTTTCGCAATTCCCGATGAAGCCCGAGGATCCAAAACTGGTGCAGCTTGTGGATACAATGCTGGTTCTCAACCGTCAGCTGACATTGGCGCGTACCGACCAACAGCGAACTGCTCTCGACCGGCAGATCGATGCTTCTGACCGCCAGATCGATCAGTTCGTCTACCAACTCTACGGACTTACGGATCAGGAAATCGCGCTAATTGAGAACTCAACCTCTGAGCCCAGGGCAGCACCGGCCAAAGTTAGGGACTAAAGGTCAAGCAACCAGAGAATCTGGGCCAGTGTCCCAAGGGCCCGGGACGGGCGCAAGGAGCCAATAAATCCAAACTGCAGCACTACCGGCGAGGTAAATTCCTTGCCTTTTCTCCACCAAAACCTTTATATTCAAGCGTTTGAGGCGCGAGAATTCCCCAAGCTGAGGACCTGATTTTGGCCAACCCGAGCTCGCCGCACATTTACGTTAGTTTGGCAGCGCCCACCCTGAGCGCGATGGAGGCCCTTGCCATCCACGTATCTGGGGTGCCCGTCGGCTATGAGCTGCGCCTCGATTATCTCCAGGACTTTTCGCAATTTGAATCGCAGCTTCACCAGATGCTCATGCGCCTGCATTTCCCCCAGACCATTGCCACGTGCCGAATGGCGACGGCGGGAGGCATGCTGCGGGGGACGCTGGCCGAACAGGCGGCAATTCTCACTGCCGCCGTGCGCGCGGGTTGCCAATGGGTTGACGTCGAGATCGAATCCGTGCAGAAGGGCGGCGTGGCGCTGCTCAGGGAACTCCGGCCTGCCAAGATCATTGTTTCCTACCACGACCTTCAAAAGACTCCCCCGTTAGCCCCGCCTTATCGCCGCATGGTGCGTTTGCCGGTGCAGGTGGTGAAGATCGCCACGCAAGCGCGCAAACTGCGTGACAACCTGCAAATTCGCCGGCTGCTCAAAGCCCATGGGCGGCGCAACCCGAAGTTGGTAGCGCTGGCCATGGGCGCCTCGGGAATCCCCTCGCGGCTGCTCTCCCTGCGGTGGGGATCGGCGTTCACTTACGCGTCGCCGCTCAACCATTCCCCCGCCGCGGCGGGACAAATTCCTGCGGAAGTCATGCGCGCGGTCTACCGGGTGGAACGCCTTGACACCCGCACGCAACTTTACGGAGTGGTCGGTTCGCACGCTTCTATTTCCCTTTCGCCGGCCATGCAGAACGCGGCCTTTCTGGCCAAGCACGTGAACGCGGTTTTCCTGCCTTGCCAAACCAGTAAACTGGCGGACTTCCTCGCCTACGCGCGCGGCGTGGAACTGCAAGGATTCGCCGTGACCATGCCCTTCAAGCGCGCCATCCTGCGCGCCCTCGACTGGGTGGACCCGCTGGCGAATCGCATCGGCGCGTGCAATACCGTGGCCTTGCAGCAGGGCCGTTGGTTGGGATGGAACACCGACGCCGCTGCCGTGGTGGAAGTCCTCACCAAGCGGTTGCGCCTGGCGGGCAGCCGCATTCTGATTCTCGGCGCAGGGGGCGCGGCGCGAGCGGCCGCCTATGCCGTGCGGGCGGAAGGCGCGGAGGTAATCATTACCGCGCGGCGCGAGGCGACGGCGCGAACCTTGGCGCGCGGAGTGGCGGCGCAGGTGGTGCCCTGGGATAGCGCCGAGAGCCTGGAAGTTGACGCGGTCATCAACGCTACACCTGTGGGAATGTACCCGCACATTGATAGCGCCCCCATCGACTTGGCGCGGCTGCGCGTGCGGGTGGTCTTTGACATGGTTTATTTCCCCCTCGGCACGCGCTTCCTGAACGAAGCGCGCGGGCGCGGACTGACCACGATTTCCGGCCTGGAAATGCTGGTGGCGCAGGGCGCGCGACAGTTCGAAATCTGGACCGGCCTCGCCGCTCCCCGCGCTCTGATGGAACAAGCCGTCCGCACGGCGCTGGACCATGCGGGGGGAGGATAGTTTTATTGTGCGGGCACGCCCAGAACGTAAAAGCAAGTCAAAAGGCAAAGCGCAAAAGTCAAAAGGCAAAAGTTGTTAAAGAAATTGACAATTGAAGTTGGAACGCCCGAAGTTAAGGTGTAAAGGCTTAAAATCTACGGTTGAGGGTTAAAGGCGCGAGCAAGTTCTGCTTCTGATCCTCGACGGTCCAATGTTCCGTTTCACGTTCGGCATTCTTCTGAACTTTTGCCTTTTGACTTTTGCGTTTTGACTTGTTCTTCATTCCATGAGCAACGCCAATCCCAACTTCGCAGAATTCAAGCGCCTGGCCCGCCAGGGCAACGTGGTGCCTGTGTATCGGACGGTTGTCGCGGACCTGCTGAGTCCCGTTTCCGCATTCCTCAGTCTCTCGCCGCAGCACGGGCGCGGATCGAATTTACACCCGCACAGTTTTCTGCTCGAGAGTGTGGAAGGCGGCGAGCGTGTGGGCCGTTACACGTTCTTCGGCGTTGACCCTTTTCAAATCGTTTCCTGCCGTGGCGACCGCATCACGGTCCGGCGCGGTGAAGCTGTAGCGTCGATCTCCGATCGACGTTCCGGCGCTCAGAGAGCGCCGCTACAGGAGGAGACGGGCAACGTCTTCGAGTTCCTGCGCCGCCTGGGCGCGCGCTACCATTCTGTGGTGATTCCCGGCCTGCCGCCCTTCACCGCCGGCGCAGTGGGTTATCTCTCTTATGAAGCCGTGCGCATGTTGGAGCGCCTGCCGCCGCGCGTCGCCCCTGACGTCGATTTGGACGACGCGGTCTTCATGTATTTCGCCAACGTGCTGGCCTTCGACCACGTGCAGCACCGGCTTTTTCTCATTGCCAATGTGCTGACGGAAGAAGGGAAAGGAAGTTTACGGGCAAAGTACGATGCGGCCTGCCGGCACCTTGATCATCTGGAAAGCCGCTTGCGCCGGCCGCTCAAACTTGCACGGGTCCGCCGGCCGCAGGGCCCGCTACGCGTGCGTTCCAACATGCCGCGTCCGCGCTACGAGGCGATGGTCGAACGCTCCAAGGAGTACATCCGCGCCGGAGACATTTTCCAGGTAGTGCTTTCGCAGCGGATGGAAGTTCCCGTGCGCGTTCCCGCCTTCGAGGTTTACCGCGCGCTGCGGGCCGTCAATCCCTCTCCCTATATGTATTACCTGCGCTTGGGCGATTCCACCGTGCTCGGTTCCTCGCCGGAAATGCTGGTGAAGGTGTCGGGCCGCGATGTGGAGTACCGGCCGATCGCCGGCACGCGCCCGCGCGGGAAGTCGGAGGAAGAGGACAAGCGCCTGGAAGAAGAACTGCGCTCCGACTCGAAGGAGTGCGCCGAGCACATCATGCTGGTGGATCTCGGCCGCAACGATGTGGGCCGCGTCTCGGAGTTCTCCACGGTGCAGCCCCGTGACATCATGTTCGTCGAGCGCTATTCGCACGTCATGCACCTGGTCTCGCAGATCACCGGCCGGCTGCGCGCCGACGCGGATAGTTACGATGCGCTGGCCGCGTGCTTCCCCGCCGGCACGCTCACCGGCGCGCCCAAGGTCCGCGCCATGGAAATCATCGACGAGCTTGAACCCACCCGCCGCGGCCTCTATGGCGGCTCCGTGCTCTATCTTGACTTCTCCGGCAATCTCAACTCCTGCATTGTCATCCGCACGGTATTTATCAAAGATAAAACGGCCTACCTGCAAGCCGGCGCCGGCATCGTCGCCGACTCCGTCCCCGCGCGCGAATACGACGAGTGCCTGAACAAAGCCCGCGCCGTCCTCCGCGCTTTCGAGCTCGCCGAAAAAGGATTGTAGCCAGGTTTCTTGGCTATCCTGCCCACGCTGCCTGGCGCAGACAGTCGGCTTCTAGCGTCTGCGGTCTCCTCAATGCCCTACATTCCATGAAATGCCCCGACTACTGGCTTGCGAAATTCTCGAAACTGCGCGTTGACCACGCCCGCGGCGAGCATTGGCGCCAATGCCGGGTCGGAAGACCTTCCTTTAACAAATTGGACCGATGTCTTGCCATATAGCCATCATTTGCCAATATTGGCAAATGTGACAATTTAGGCAAATATGCCTATAAGTATAACTTTGCCAAATTTGGCAAAAACATGCTATTATGGCGTTATGACGGAGCGTGAGATCCTACAAGCCCTCAAGAACAATGAGCCCTTCAAGGGCCTTCCCAACGTCCGTGTCGCCAACGTCGTCCTACAGCCGGGGGGAACCCCATCGAAGTTTGATGCCAAGTTCGACCTGCAATTCGGCGGAACCAGCGTGGAAGTGTACGCGGAGATCAAGAATACCTGCACCCCGAAACAAGTTGAACAAATCGGGCCCTGGCTTTCCCGATTGAAGGCCGCGCAGAAAGGTGTCGCCTTTGCCTTGGTGTGCCCTGGAATCTCGCCACAATCGCAGCGGCTCTGTTTCGAGAGCAACGTGGATTTCATCGATCTCGCGGGCAACGTCTCCATCAATGTGCCCGGCAAACTGCTCCTTCAACGGGTCGGCATGGAACCGCGCAAAGAGAGCAGCCCTTCCTTCTACCGGAACCCTTTTTCAGGAAAGTCCTCTCGCATTGTTAGGGTGTTATTGGAGAAACCAAGGGCGTTATTGCAGAAACCAAGGGAGTGGACACTCAGTGAGATCGTTAAAGAGCTGGCAACGCAAAGCCAAGAGACCCAATATGCCGGTGTGTCCTTTCAGGTCAGCTTCGCGCTCGCGTCCAGAGTGCTACGAAGTCTCGAAGAAGAACTGCTGGTCATGCGGAGGAACTCGTCGATCTTGGTGCCGGAGCCACAACGCCTGCTTTCCAAGTGGGCACAGGAATACAAGGATCACTACAGACGGTATCTGCGCCGGTCATTCACAGTTCCCAATCCCTTCGGCGCTCATTTGGAAACAGTCCAGCATGATCTCGATACAGTGCACAACCTGAAAGATTGTTACGCCTTCACCGGCGCCGCCGCTTCAAGCCTGGCAGCGCCTTTCGTGGATGTTGACACGATAGACCTTTATGTATCGGACGAGGCCAGGGGGGAGAACTTGCGAAAATCTGTTTCCCCAAAAACAAGCGTCGGCCCCGAGCTTCGGGTGATTTACCCATTCGACGCTGGCGTTTTCCTGTATTCGCACCGCACAGGCAGGATCCCCGTTGTTTCATACATCCAAACCTATCTCGACTTATTCGCGCGGGGCGGACGCGATTTGAAACAGGCCGATCATCTACTCCAGAGCCGAATTGAGCCCATGTGGAGGCGCGAGTGATCCCGGAGCCGCAGCGGACATATCTCCTGGAACTGCTCACGGCTCTGGGGCCTGCGGCTGAGGGATTGGTCCTCGTGGGGGGCCACGCACTGAGGTTCATGGTTACGCGCCCGCGGGCCACCCGTGATTTCGATTTCGTTCTGGATGTCGCCTACCTACGACGGTGCAGCACTTCGCTGCCCTCTGTCCTCGCGTCGCTCGGCTATGTGGCCGCAGAGAACGCCCGGAACTTTCAGTTCGAGAAGACCATTCCGAATTCACTGGAAGTCATGAGGATCGAGTTTATGGCGCCCGCCGAGTTCGGGAGGAAAGACGGAATTCGAGTCGATGTGCAAGAGGGTGTCCACGGCCGGGCCTGTCTCGGCGGGTCAATTGTTGTGGTTGAGACGGACGAGCATGAACTGGTGGGTTCCCTGCCAAACGGGAACCCGGCCCAGGCAAGAATTCGCGTTACGCGTCCCCACGCCTTAGTCCTGCTAAAGCTGCTGGCCATGGATGACCGGTACCATAATGTGCGTGGTCACGCTCACGCTGTATACGACCGGCAAGAGGCCAGGACACACGCCAGTGACATCGTGGCGGTTATGAGAGCCCAAGAAAATCTCGCCGAGTTTAGGAACCGTTTTGCCAACCAGTTCAGCCAAGATGCGGAGTTGAAGGAAAGGACCTATCAGATTATCCGCGATTATTTCGGAGATGAATCTCAACCCGGCCTCATTCTCTATGGGGAGTCGTTAAGCGCAAATCTGTCTTCCGGAGAAACAGTCAGAGATTTGGGAAGTGAACTGCGCCGTGCTCGGAGGCTTGTTTCCAGCTTGCTTGCGGGGTAGAAAAGAGCCATCAGAAATTCAATCAAGGTTTTGAGCGCCAGCCGGTTCGCGGGCTGGCGCAGACCTGTTTTGTAGGTCTGCGGGTCGTTCCCTATTGACAGCGAAAAGCCGCGGACCTACCAAACAGGTCCGCGCTACGCTTGCTTCCGCGCGCCACATATTCCGCGCTAACGCGCTGCGCCGCTTGGCGAAAGCGCCGCGCCACAGTTGGGGCAACTCGGTTCGGTTCGCCTGACCATCGCGCCGCAAGAAGGACAACGAACCTGCGCCCTCTCGATCACCCATCCCACAAAGAACAGCCCCGCGCCGAGGGCGGTAAACATCAGCCCCACCCCGCCGAAGATCAACGGCGCCAGAAAGAATCCAAACGTGAAGCTGGCGTCAAAGCGAATGTCATTTGGGTTAGCGGGGTTGTAATGGATCGGGTGATGCGTCCCGGGAGCGTAGGTATCTACTTTGTGCGCCATCTCCGCATAGTTCGACGTGGAATAGTCTGAACCGGCGGGCGTGGTGTACTGTTTGCCGCCGACTGCGTACCGGAAGTCGATTTGCGCCTGATATACCGTGGTGGGAGTGTTATTCTTGCCAAACGTCTCCTGACGGTGACTAAGCTCGCTTCGGGCCACCTCGGCATCGACGGTCGGCCACTTTTTCAGGATGGTGTATTGGCGGCTGGCGGTGAACCACGCCCCGGCGAGAAAACCAAGGCCGATAAGGAGGGGTATCACGCCGAATAGCTTGAGAATTACAGATACGACTCTGAGCGCTTGGGGATTGTTGGCAGCCATCTTTGCCTCCCGCGCGAACCACGTGCATGGGAATGGATCAACGCGCTGATACTAACACGGGGGCCTGCCAACGACAACCTGCGAGCCAGAGCGGGGTGACTACAGTCTGCGCTGTTCTAAACGCGGGTGGCGCATACATTGGTCTGCCATCCGTGAGGGGATGAACGCGCGTATCTCAAAGACAATTTGCCCCGATGCAAAAACCCATCTTTGCGTTACAATTGTGCTTCCCAAGGAGGGGACAAACGACCATGGCTGAGATTAACGACCTGAAGATGATCGGCCCGCAGAAGCGGTTACGAGGGGCATTACCGAAGATCGGGATTCGCCCGGCGATTGACGGACGCCGCAAGGGCGTGCGCGAATCACTCGAAAAGCAAACGATGGGCATGGCGATAGCCGCCGCGCATTTTCTGGAGAAGAACCTGCGTCATCCCAACGGGCTGCCGGTGGAATGCGTGGTGGCGGACACCTGTATTGGGGGTGTGGCGGAGGCGGCCGATTGCGCCGACAAGTTTGCCCACGCGGGTGTGGGAGTGTCGCTGACGGTGTCGCCTTGTTGGTGCTATGGGTCAGAGACGATGGACATGGACCCCATGATTCCCAAGGCGGTTTGGGGCTTTAATGGCACCGAGCGCCCGGGCGCGGTCTATCTGGCCGCCGTGCTGGCCGGACACAACCAGAAAGGGTTGCCGGCCTTCAGCATTTACGGGCAGGACGTTCAGGATTCCACCGACACCTCGATTCCCGCCGACGTGCAGGAGAAGCTGCGGCAATTCGCCAAAGCGGGCCTGGCGGTGGCGGAGATGCGGGGCAAGTCCTATCTGTCTTTGGGCTCCGTCTCCATGGGCATTGCCGGTTCGATGGTCAATGCGGATTTCTTCCAGAACTACCTGGGCATGCGCAACGAGTACGTGGACATGTCGGAGTTCGTGCGGCGCATCGACGAGAAGATTTACGACCCGGCGGAGTTCGATCGCGCCATGCCTTGGGTAAAGGCCAATTGTCCCGAGGGCAAGGACTGGAATCCGCCCGCCCTTCAGAAATCCCGCGAGCAGAAGGATGCCGACTGGGTGACGTCCGTGAAGATGGCCATCATCGCGCGCGACCTGATGGTGGGCAATCCGCGTCTGGCGGAACTGGGTTACGGCGAAGAGGCCATGGGCCACAACGCCATCGTGGGGGGCTTTCAGGGACAGCGCCAGTGGACCGACCATTTCCCCAACGGCGACTTCATGGAAGCCATCCTGAACTCTTCTTTTGATTGGAACGGCATCCGCGAGGCTTTTGTTTTCGCCACGGAAAACGATTCGCTCAACGGGGCCACCATGCTCTTTGGGCACCTGCTCACTGACACCGCGCAGATTTTCGCCGACGTGCGCACTTACTGGAGCCCGGCGGCGGTGAAGCGCGTGACCGGTTACACGCTGACCGGAAAGGCGAGCGGGGGCATTATCCATTTGATTAACTCCGGCGCGGCGACGCTGGACGCCACGGGGCGCATGACCAAGGACGGCATTTCCGTCATGAAGCGCTTTTGGGAAATTACCCCGGAGGATGTGGCGGCTTGCCTGGACGCCACGCAGTGGGCTCCGGCGGCGCTGGAATACTTCCGTGGCGGCGGCTATTCCTCACAATTCCTCACCTCTTCCGAATTTCCGGTGACCATGGCGCGCCTCAACTGGACCCTGGGGCAGGGGCCGGTGCTGCAACTCGCCGAAGGTTACACCGTGGGTCTGCCGCCGGAAGTCAACCAAGTCCTGGATGAGCGGACCAATCCCACCTGGCCCACCACTTGGTTCGCGCCGCTCCTCACCGGCAAGGGACCCTTCCGCGACGTCTATTCGGTTATGAACAATTGGGGCGCCAACCACGGAGCCATCTGCTACGGGCACGTCGGCGATAAGCTGATTAGCCTTGCCTCCATGCTGCGCATTCCCGTGTGTATGCACAACGTCGGCGAAGAAAGAATCTTCCGGCCCAGCGCCTGGACCCAGTTTGGGACCCACGATCCGGAGGGCGCCGATTACCGCGCCTGCGCGAATTACGGCCCCGTGTACGGAAGAAAGTAAGCCTCAATGACCACATCCTCAGCGGATGGTGCAGACCCCTGCCCCATAAGCGCTAACTTAAGGGTGTTGGTGTCGTCCGAAGCCGCGTTAGCGGCGGAATAATGTGGCCCACGGCGTAAGCCGTGGGATTACGCAACGCAATGTATACTTGAGCCACGGTAGTGGCGACAGAAAGATGCTGCTCGTTCGGTCGCGCAGATGTCGCCCCTACCGGGGCTTAAGAAATCATTCCATTTCACGATTTACCCACGGCTTACGCCGTGGGCCACATTATGCCGCCCGCGACGCGGGCTTTCGGGCGCCTCCAGCCGTTAAGTTAGCGCTTATGGACCCCTGCCCTGGGGGTCTGCGCTGTCCCCAAGAGCCGCAAAGGAAAACCAAAAGGCAAATGTAGCGCCGACCTTCAGGTCGGCATTTTTCGCGAGTGCCCAACCTGCTGACCTAAAGGTCAGCGCTACTGCGGCGGTTCGCCACATCGATTGTAGCGCGGACCTGATTTTGTTGTAGCGGCGGGCTATGACCACGGCTGTCCAAATTAGCGGACTTTTCGAGTGGTCAACGCGGCAGAGCCGCCTGGTCACCGCCCGCCGGATTGGGCGCAACTTGGACAGGCTTGGTTTGCGAACCGCCCGTACAACATCAGATTGACCCACCACCCAGGGAACAGTCTCCTTGACAAGGCTTAAGTGAACAGCGTCGTACTCAGCTCCTCGCTCTACTTCGTTCTTCCGCGCCTCTCCCGCCTCCGTTATCCCTGCGCGCGCAGGGGGTCAAAAAATACGCAATCACTTCCCATCAGAATAAATCTTTACTTGCCGACGTGTCATTTCTGGCAGAATGGGCGACTGCGCGGTGAGCGCACGAAGCTTACTAAGGCGAATTTCTCACGACGAGTTTGGAAGGGCGGGGCTTTAGCGCCGCCGGTTCATGGCCTCCTGATTGTTCCCGCGCTGCCCGCAGCTTGCGGCCGCACAGTGCGGGGGGCGCGGGATGAACAGAGGGCGGGAGCGCACCAATATATACGCTGGAAAGGGGTCATACCCTCATGAAGAAGGGCACGGTTACGCGACGAGATTTTATCAAGCTGGGGACGGGGGTGGCCGCAACCGGCCTGGCTGCCAAGGTTACCATTCTTGAACCTTTGCATCTGGCGGCTGCGCCGCGGCCGGTTCCACCTTCGGACACGATTCGATTTGCCATTCTCGGCACCGGCATCGAGGGCTGCAAGCTGCTCATTTGCTCGCTGGCCATTCCCGGCGTTGAGTGCGTGGCGGCAGCGGATCTTTATGACGGCCGCCACATCGCCGCCCAGGAAGCGCTGGGCGGCAAAGACATTGAAACCACCCGCGAATACCGCCGGCTGATCGACCGCAAGGATATTGACGCCATCATCTGCGCCACGTCCGACCACTGGCACCGCCGTATTGTGGAGGAAGCCTGCCAGGCGGGCAAAGACGTCTTCTGCGAAAAGCCCATGTCGCACACAGTGGAGGATGGCGCGGCCATGATCGCCGCCGTGCGCAAATACCATCGCATCTGCGAAGTGGGCAGCCATCGCGTCAGTAGCGTCCTCTATGCCAAGGCGAAAGAAATTTGGGACTCGGGCAAACTCGGGATGGTTGACACCATCCAGGCCGTGATGGATCACAACACCGATATGGGCGCGTACGTCAACCCCGTTCCCCCTGATGCCAGCCCCCAGACCATCGATTGGAAGACCTGGCTCGAAGGCGCTCCACCACGCCCCTTCGACCCTGACCGATTCTTCAGTTGGCGCCGCTTTAAGGATTATGGTGCGGGCAACGCCGGCGACCTGTTCGTGCACCTGCTCTCGGGAATTCACTTTTTGACCGGCACGAATCGGCCTCCTGAGCGCGCCTACTCCAGCGGCGGCATCTATTACTACAAAGATGCCCGCGACTTTCCCGACCTGCTCTGGACCCTCTACGACTACCCGAAATTCAAGGTGGTTCTGCGCTGCAACAGCAACAACGGCTCGGAAGGCGAGTGCTCCACGTTCTACGGCAAGAACGGGACGATGGAGATCCGCGCCAAGACGCTGACCTACAAGCCAGAGCCCTCCTGCCACCAGATCGATGATTATACCGTTTACGGCTGGCCCAAGAAATTGCGCGAGCCGTACCAGGCGGAATGGAAGAAAGAGCACCCCCTGCCCAAGCTCGGGGAGTTTAAGGTGACGCCAGATGAAACAGAACTGTTCACCTTACCCCCCGGTTACGACGACAAGACGGAACACTTGGCCAATTTCTTCCACGCCGTGCGCACGCGCCAGCGCGTCGTGGAAGACGAGGTTTACGGCAACCACACCGCGCTCGGGTGCCATATGTCGAACCTCTCCTATTTCAACCGCAGCGCCGTCGTCTGGGACGCCGCGGCACAACAGATCAAGAATGCGTAGCTTCCGCACGCGGCGACCGCGGGAGGGGGATGTCTGAGCCTTGAAGAACCGGGCCAACTGATTGTGCAGGGGGTGCGAAGCTTTGGAGTGCGGTCCATCAGTTGACGGACCGCACTCCAAAGCTTCGCATGCCCGCCCAAGTTGTAGCGACGCCCATCGCCGCTACAGATCCCCCCAAATAACACGGGCTCTCTTTCCGGCTTGCTCTTGTCTCCCTGGAAGATTAGGATTACCCCCCGGTGATCAGTTCCGTCTACCCTTTATTCGGAGGTATGTATTATGAGCAATTATCGTTTTTCGCGCCGCGACTTCATGCGGCGAACGGCCGCGGTGGCAGGGGCCACGCTGGGGAGTAAAACCATCTTGCTTGATCCCGGCCCTGCCTACGCTGCGGACATCGCGGTTCCACCCAGCGACAGGCTGCGGTTCGGCATCATCGGCATCGGCATGCAGGGCAATGGCTTGCTGCGCACCGCGATCTCGCTGCCAGGCGTTGAGTGTGTTGCGGCGTGCGACCTATACGACGGTCGGCATGATCTCGCCCAGGAGATTGTCGGCAAGCCCATCCCTGTCACTCGCCGGTACCAGGATCTGCTCGACAACAAAGAGATCGATTGCATCATCAATGCCACGCCCGACCACTGGCACAAGCGAATTGTGGTGGACTGCTGCAACGCCGGCAAGGACGTTTACTCGGAGAAGCCCATGACCCATGGCGTCAGCGAGGGCTTTGAGATGATCGCAGCGGCCCAACAGAACAATCGCATCGTGCAGATTGGTAGCCAGTTTCCCAGTTCGATCATCTTTATCAAAGCCAAGGAGTTGCTTGCCCAGGGCGCAATCGGCGATGTTCATACCGTCGAAGGTGTGACGTGCCGCAACTCCCCCGACGGCGCGTGGGAATATCCTCCTCCGCCGGACCTCTCGCCGCAAAATCTGGATTGGGATACCTGGCTCGGCACCACACCCAAGATTCCCTTCAACCCGGAGCGCTTTGCGCGTTGGCGCTGCTGGCAGGCGTACGGTTCGGGGGCAGCGGGCGACCTGATGGTGCACCTTTTGACGGGGATTCACTATGCGGCCGGAATCGCTCAGCCTCCCGAGCGAGCGCAGTCCACGGGCGGCATATTCCGGTTTAAGGACGGGCGCGACGTCCCCGATGTTCACCACGTGCTCTATGACTATGAGCAGTTTCCCGTGATCATCAAGCTTATCCTCACTTGTGAAGCCCCCTCCTCGACGCGATTTTACGGAACCCGCGGCCTGCTGGAGATTGCCAACGGGGAAGTGACCCTGACCACCCAGGATGGGACCGACCACGGTCCCGGTGGGTACTACAACAGCTTTCCCAAGGCCCTGCGGGAAGAATACGCCAAGAAATGGCACCTTGAGAATGATGCCCGGCTGGCGAAGACCGGGAGCGAAACCGTCACCTTCCGCCCCCCCCTGGGGTTCGACATGACGCGGGAACACCTGCGGAACTTCTTCGACTCTGTGCGCAGCCGGAAACCGGTTATTGAGGACACCGTCTTCGGAAATAACACGGCTATCGCCTGCCACATGGCAAACGCTTCGTACTTCCAGAAGAACATCGTCCGGTGGGATGGAATCGCCAAAGAAATTCGAAGCTAAAGTGGGCTTCTCAGGCTTGATGGGGAAGAGCGGGTTCTTCCGAAGCCTGCCGGAAAGGGTGATTCTTACAAAAGTAGAGCCCCTCGGCGGTGCGCCACCGAGGGGCTTGGAGGCAGAAGAGGAGAATTGCGGCCCCGCAACGGCCCGCGTCGTGAAGCCCTGGGGGCAAGGTCATCGCGACGCGGATCCGATGCTCCAGCGGGACTCTGATAATATTTAGACCCAGGGCCGGTAGATGTCCAATCGATTCCTTTTATAGGAGTTATCAAAGAATTGGTCCACATTTTGTCCGTTTTTTTCACGGTCAGATATATCACGATGCGATACAATTGGGAATTGAGGCGAGGGGCTCTCGCTTCCGGGTTAAGGTGAATCTCCATCGCCCCCATGGCCTGTGGGAAAGGGGTACGGGTCGAGGGGGTCGGCGCACGCCGGCGGCGCCGCCTCGGGATTGTTTGATGAGCGAAGAACTGCCAGCCGAAGATTTGTTGGCTCGCGTTGCGAGGCAGGATGTGGCCGCGCTGAGCGAGCTTTACGACCGGTACGCCCCGCGTGTCTACGGGCTGATGGCGCACATCCTTCCCTCGCGCGACGCCGCGGAGGAAATTCTCCAGGAAGTGTTCGTGCGCCTCTGGAGTGAGAGCCCGAGCCTGAGCCAAGAAGGTAGAAGCGTGGTGGCATGGTTGGTGGTCACCGCGCGTGAGGCCGCCGTGGAGCGGCTTCGCGCGCTGCGCAAGAATGCGCCAAACGTCGGCCTGCAAGGTCCCAGCGCCAAGACTGAAAAAGGACCAGACCTCGGCACGCGAAAGTCTAAGGCTGGCGTCCTCGTACCATCCGCGGCAAAATCACTCGACGGAAAATCCGAAGCGATGAAACCTCGTCCTGCTGATGGGGTAAAATCTCCGGCGATGGGCTCCGTTCCCTTAGCTTGGTTGCCCCAACCGAAGGAAATCACTTTGATTGATGATCGGTTGGTCCTTCTTCACAAGGCGATTAATCAGTTGCCGAAGCCGCAACGGCAGGCCTTGGAACTGGCCGTCTTCGGGGGGCTCAGGGAATCCGAAATTGCCGCGGAGATGGGCGAACCGTTGGGCAAAGTGCGATCGTCCTTGCGGGCGGCGGTGACTTTTGTAAAGCATCGGCGCCGGGCCGTGTGTGGAACATGGGCTGCCAACATTTAGAAGAACTCTACGAGTTGTGGTTGCTGGGCGCGCTCTCGGAGCAGGGCTCCCTGGATCTCCGCGACCACTTGGGGCGCGGCTGCCCGCATTGCTTGGCGCGCCTCCGCGAAGCCACGGAGACGGTCTACCTGCTGGGCCTCGCCTCCAAACCTGCTCGCCCCCATCCGCGCGTGAAATCGGAATTGCTTCGCCACATTTCCCGGAAAGCGGCGCCTAACAGGTGAGGATTGGAACCCTCGGCACACAAGCCAAGTCTGCGGCGGGAACTGGGCCTGGTGCAGGCCACCGCGCTCGCCATCACCGACATGGTGGGCATCGGCCCGTACATCACCATCCCCCTTTTCCTGGCCACCATGGGTGGTCCGCAGGCGATGCTGGGATGGCTGGTAGGGGCCGTGCTGGCCTTCTGCGATGGCTTGGTGTGGGCGGAGCTCGGTGCGGCGCTGCCCAAAGCCGGTGGCAGCTATAACTACCTGCGGGAAGCGTACGGGCCGCTTCGCTGCGGCCGCTGGCTTTCCTTCCTGATGGTCTGGCAGATCGTCTTTTCCGCCCCGCTCTCCGTGGCGAGCGGCAGCATTGGCTTCGCCGATTACCTTCACTACCTTGCGCCGCAGCTTACTTCCTGGGAAATTCGCGGGGTGGCCGCGGCATTTCCGCTGCTGCTCGTGGCGCTGCTTTACCGGCGCATCGGGGCGATCGGCAACCTCTCCGTGGTGCTGGTTACGGGGGTGCTGTTCGGGTGCGTGGGGATTGCCATTTCCGGCATTCCTCATTTGAGCGCCACGCGCCTTTTTGATTTTCCCCCGGGAGCTTTTCATCTCAACACGATTTTCTGGGTGGGACTGGGCCACGCCACGCTTTACGCCCTCTACGATTACTTTGGCTACTACAACGTCTGTTACCTGGCCGAGGAGATACGCGACCCGGGCCGGGTCATACCCCGCGCCATCTTGTTTTCGATCCTATGCGTGGCGGTGCTGTACATCATGATGACGGCTTCGTTCTTGAGCGTCATCCCCTGGCGCGAAGCCATCGAGAGCCATTACATTGCCTCCGTATACGTTCAGACCCTGTTTGGATCCGCGGCAGGGAAGCTCATGACGGTGCTGCTGCTCTGGATCGCTTTCTCCTCTGTTTTCTCCTTGCTCCTGGGTTACTCGCGAATTCCCTACGCCGCCGCCGTCGACGGCAATTTCTTTCCCGTCTTCGCGCGCTTGCACCCGAAGGGTAATTTCCCGCACATTTCGCTGATCACCCTGGGTCTGATCGCCTCCTTGTTCAGCCTGGGCCGCTTGAATGAAGTCATCGGCAGCCTGATCGCCACGCGCGTGCTCATCCAATACCTTCCGCAGACTCTGGGTTTCTTCCTGTTGCGCTTCCGCTCACCGGATTTGCCTCGGCCCTTTAAGATGTGGTTCTACCCCCTCCCCGGAATCATCTCGATATGCGGATGGGTCTACGTGCTGGCGACGGCAGCGGCGCGCTCTCTGCTCTTTGCCTTCGCCGTCTTCGCCGTAGGCACCGCCGCGTATATGGCGCGTTCGCGGGTGCGGAGGGAATGGCCGTTCCAAGAACGGTAGGTGGCAGGTCGTAGGTGGTAGGTGGGGAGGCGGCATGGGGAGATTGTGCACAGAGGTGAGTGAGAGATGGCCAAGGCCCAGCGGGTCGGCCCGATGCTCGCCGGCTTGATCAAATCCATAAGAGCCTAAAAATGTCGCCCACATACTACCTACGACCTACCACCTACCTTTGCCGTGTCCCCACCTGCCACCTACCACTAGAGATGGTAGGTGGCAGGTCGTAGGTAGTACGTGAGGCACGGTGCCTCGATTCCATTTCCCCACCTGCCCCCCACGACCTACCACCTACCGCACTTCCCCACCTGCCACCTACGACCTACCACCTACCTTTTTCCCCAGCAAAAACAATCCCTCGTTATGAACAATCTGGATGTCCTCGCCCAGGCCCTGGGCGGAGAAGCCGGCCCGGTCGCCGGCCATGGAATCCTCCATGAGCTTGCGTGTTTCGATGTACTTCTTGGCTCCGGGCGCGTGGCCGCCACGCAGCATCCATTGGTTGAAAGACCGTGGCCGCCGGCGTAGGGACTGTCGCAGTATCTCCAGGCTCTCTTCGTCAAACAGGTTCAAAAATTCGGTCAGGCGCAGGGTGAGCGTGTGGGAAGGGTCACGCAGTCGCTCGATGCGATTGTAGATTTCGTATTTCGAGTTGCTTTCCGGCGCGAGGGGGTCGATGATCAGCAGTCGCCCCTCGGGCTTGGCCACGCGGACCATTTCCCGCAGCACGAGTTGGGGCTTGGGCAGGTGGTGGAACGAGCACTGGCACGACACCAGATCGAACGTGCCGGCGGGGAAGGGAAGTTGCTCGGCGTCGCCGCGTACGAAGGCGGCGTTCAGAATCTGTTTTTCGGCTTGATAGGCGCGGGCCCGTCGCAACATTTCCGGCGTCAGGTCAACGCCCCAAGCAAAGTGCACGCGCGGCGCAACCGCCAGAGCAAACGCTCCCGGTCCGCAAGCGATATCGAGCACGACGTCGGTGGACTGGGGTTTGGCAAAGTCCACCTTTTCTTTCAGAACCTCCGGCGTATCGCGCATCGCGAACGTCGAGAAGGCTTCCGCAGTCTTGGTGAATTGCTTCTGGATGGTTTCCTTGTGTTTTTTGGACATACGCGTATTAGAACTGGAGTCCCCAAAATTGTCCAGCCCGGTATGGATCGGGCCATCGGGTCATCGAGCCATTGGGAGATCGGGCCATCGACTCATCGGGTCATCGAGCCATTTTGGATTTTAGATTTTGGATTTTCGATTGAAACAATCCGAACCCGGTAATCCTGCTCGTCACTCATGACTGGTCACTCGTCACTGTTCTTGGGATCGGCTCATCGGCTCATCCATCCATCGGCTGATCACGGGGTTGGTTTTAGATGGCCCTATGATCCGATGGTCCGATGGCCCGATCCATGGATGAGCCGATTTTGCGTTCGTAGTCTTCATAATTCAGAATTCAGAATTCATAATTTGCTTTGTTCGCGTCCAACCCCTATCTCCTTTCTTTTCAATAACTCATAGCGAAAATGAGATAACTTCTTTATTTTCATCAACTCATCAGGAGCACTTTTTTTGCCCCTTTGTTTTCAATAAACTCTGAGGAGCACTCTTCATTTTTAACATCTTTATGGGTCAGCCCCCGTTCCTGACCTTGATCAGCACATAAGGGAGCCGCTACAATCGGCGCAGGCTGCAATCTTCCATCCTTTTGGAGCTGACAGCTTACCGACGACAACTGACAGCAAGCACCTAGCCCCAGTCCCGAGCCCCGAATCCCGCCCCCAGTGCGGCCAGTTGCTTCTCCCTCATTTCGTGCTTTAATGGGCGACATCTAAACCTCCTAGGGGCAGTGGCTAGTGGACAGTGGATAGTGGCCAGTCAGCGTGCTGGAGTCAGGAGTCAGGAGTCAGCCTACTGCCCTGTGCCTACTGCCTACTGTCCGCAAGTGGTGCGCCATTCCACCCTGACACCGTTCTCCTTTCTATAGGCTAGCACGTTAGCGGCCAGGGTCGAGGGGGATACCTACCAATTTGCTTAAGATAGGAAAATTACGACTGATTTCTCTTTCCAAAATCCTACGGGTAGGAAATGGTAGCGCGGGATCGCCAATTTCCGAGCGCGTCGTCGGGGCGCTTCGCGAACCGCCCGCCAGAAAACCTGCGAGATTGTTGACCGGGGCAATTCGCGAACCGGCCCTACGACCACGTTATAACAAGCCGCGTAGCGCAGAACTGCGAGCGCCCAAGGCGCCTTGGAGTGCGGTAGCGCCAGCTACCGCCTTTCCGCTGCACATTCTGGGGTCATAAAGGCATCGGCGCGAGTGGAATGTTAAGCTGCCGCCTTTCCGGGATGGTATGGGGGGATCGTGATGGCTTCGGCATGCGCCGAAGGCGGTAGCTCACGCTACCACAGTCCAAGGCGGGCTGCGCCCGCTAATTCCCCTCCTGGTTCAGGAGGGGGAGGGGGGTGGTCAAACAAGCGCCGCGCGGGATCGAGGATTCCCGAGGGGGTCGTGGGGGCGGTTCGCGAACCGCCCTTACAACCACGTTCCCATGATGGTCGCAACTGTCGAGAACGGCATGGAAACAAGTGGACGTCCTTCATCTGTGGCGCGCAACGTGGTAAGATGCCCGCGTCTGTCGCGACCTTAAGGCCCGCCTCCGATTCCGGAACAGGGAGTTTACCGAAATGGGTCAAGCCCGCGCTTATACCGAATCTGCATTTTCCGACCCTACCCAGACTTCGGTGATCACGCCGCTCAGACCGCGGCTGGATTTGTTTATCGCCAGCGCGCTTGTCCTTTACCTGGAACTGGCCTGTATCCGCTGGTTTCCGGCGCACGTCGTTTTCTTGACGTTTTTCACCAACACTGTCCTGCTGGCGTCGTTCCTCGGGATGTCGGTGGGCTGCCTCGCCGCTTCCCAGAAGACGGATCTCATCAAATGGTCGCCGAGTCAACTCGCCCTGGCGGTAGCGATGGCGTTGGTCACAGAGCAGGCGGCCAATTTCTTCCAGCGGGTTCTGGATGTGGGAAACCAGGCCTCGCCCCAGTTGGTCTATTTCGGCACGGAGTACCGCCTCAATGACCTCTCGGGGTTCTTCATCCCAGTGGAAGCCTTGAATGCCCTTTTCTTCCTTTTCGTTGCGCTCTGCCTTACCGGGCCGGGGCAGGAGATGGGCCGCGCCTTGAACCGGGTGCCCAATCGGATCGAAGCCTATTCGATCAGCATTCTGGGGAGCATGGGCGGCATTGCTCTGTTTGCCGTATGCTCGAGGTTTGAGCTTTCCCCGTTCTGGTGGTTTATTCTGGTCGCGGTGGGGCTGGGGTATTTCATTGCCTTTGATGGTGTTGCCTCTCGTCACACCATCCAGTGGAGCCAACTGGGCATGCTGTTTATCATGCTTATACTCGCATCGTACCCTTGGAGGAGCAGCTTCAAACCCGGGGACTGGACTTTCGAGCGCTTTTGGTCTCCCTACTACCGGATTGACTATGTCGCCCCTCCGATCCGCAAAATCAGCGTGAACATGATCACCCACCAGGAAATGATTTCCCGCGACAACGATACCTCGCCCGCCTATGCCTACGCATTGCCCTACATGCTACGCCATGACGCTGGTGGCCAGCCGTTCCAGGACCTCCTCATCATTGGAGCGGGCTCGGGCAACGACGTTAGCCGGGGCCTCGAATGGGGCGCGCACCGCATCGATGCCGTGGAAATCGATCCCGTGATTCTGGCTCTGGGAGTGTCGGACCACCCGGACCACCCTTATCAAGACCCGCGCGTAGTAGCCCATCTGGACGACGGCCGCAATTTCCTGCACGCGACGTCTCACCGCTACGACCTCGTGGTCTATGCGCTTGTCGACTCGTTAGTTCTTCACAGCGGTTACAGCAACCTTCGTCTGGAGAGTTACCTGTTCACTGAGCAGGCTTTTCGAGATGTCCGCCGCGATTTAAAGCCTGACGGGGTCTTCATCATCTACAACTATTTTCGCCAAGGCTGGATCGTCGCGCGGCTGTCGGAGCAGCTAAAGGAGACGTTCGGGTCTGAGCCGCTGGTTCTCCCCTTTCCATACAGGCAGCTCATTTATCCCGAGACTTCCGGAGGCTTCACGATGATCGTGGCGGGCGAGACAAAGTGGATGCGCCGCGCCTTCCAGGCTCATCCGGAATATCTTCAGCGGGCAGGCATTGCCCCCAGACCTCTTTCACCCAACGGGTTTGACCAGCATCCGCCACCTGAACAGGCGAAGGAATGGGTCCGCTTCGGGCTGGCGCAGGTAATCAATCCGGAGAAACTCCGGATGACCACGGATGACTGGCCTTTCTTGTACCTGCATGGGCCAATGATTCCTGCTCACCTCATGCGCGGCATCGCGCTGATGGCCCTGTTGGCGGTGCTGTTGTTGCTCTATCCGTTCCTTGAAAAGGTCCGGGAAGGCAGCGGCCGGTTTTCGTTCGACGGTCGCATGTTCTTCCTCGGTGCCGGGTTCATGCTGCTGGAAACCCGAGCCGTTGTTTACATGGCATTGCTTTTCGGAAGCACGTGGATGGTGAATACCGTGGTTTTCTTTGCCGTGCTGGTGATGATTCTTCTGGCAAACCTTTTCGTCTTCAAGCTCCAGCCGCAGTGCCTGTGGCCTTATTACCTGGGGCTTTTGGTGAGCCTCGTGCTCAATGCCTTGATTTCCTTGGACTTTTTTTTGGGCATGAACCGCGTCCTTCAAGTGGGCGGTTCATGTTCGCTCGTCTTCACACCGATCCTGTTCGCCGCGGTCATCTTTGCCGTCTGGTTCCGCCAGAGCCGCGAGCCGAACCAGGATTTCGGTATAAACGTGATGGGCGCCATGATCGGTGGGCTGGCGGAGTACACCTCGATGCTCTGGGGATTCCGCTATCTCGTGCTTGTAGCGCTGGCCTTTTACCTGCTCTCCTGGGGTTTTAGGCGTGCGATTCCATTCTCGCTCCGATGGGCGCGCAGAAGTCGGCTCTCGGAGGGGTAGGCCGCGCCGCAGGCCGCGATGTTCCTGCGGAGCTACTTCGCCGCGAAGGCCAACCATAAGGTGGCGTGTGTCGGGTCCCTGGCGCTCGCCGTGCAGCCGTACTTCCACCAAAACGCATTTGCTAATGACTATGGCGGCGCCCCAAAACCTTCCTAAATGAGAGCGTCCGAAGTCGGCTTACCGGAAACGGACCCACTACCATCTGGCGGGAGTACGTTGGGGGAGCAACCCTTGCCGTAAGATGCGGCTTCCGTTACGATGTCGCGTCGGGCTTTGCTCAGACAGTAGATGGCAGGTCGTAGGCGGCTGGTGGGGACGCGGAACCGGGGGTTACGAGCAGAGGGGTGAGAGACGGTAATTGATTGGCACCGTGCCCCACCTACCACCTACGACCTACCACCTACCTTTAGGAGTCCTTTCATGGTACGCCGCATGGCGCGAACCGTCGCGCTGGTTCTGCCCGTCATTTTCACTCTGCTTTCCGGTAGCGCCGGGGCGCAGGAGCCCTCTCTTGACGCCATTCTCGATTCAGTGGCGGGCGCGCACGGTATCCGGCAAGTGGCCATTTCGCCGGACGGCCAACGCGTGGCGTGGGTTGAAGCTGAGGGCACAGCAGCCTCTCCGCACGGAATTTTTGTTTGCAGCTTGGCGTCGCCCGCTTCATCCCGGCGCCGCATTACGGCGGGCAGTGGCGATGAGGCATCGGAAGAGCGCGAAATCGCCTGGTCCCCGGACAGCCGCCAACTGGCTTTCTTGTCGAATGCTCAGACGCCTGACCAGTTGCAGCTTTACGTGGCCAAGGTCACGGGCGGCGAGGCGCGAAGGCTTACCGACTTGAAGGGCTCGCTCGATTCTCCATCCTGGTCCCCGGATGGCAAGACGCTGGCGCTGCTTTTCGCCGAAAACGCTCCGCGCCTGCCCGGGCCGCTCGAGCCCATGACGCTTCCTTCCGGTGTGATTGGCGGCAAAATCTACGAACAACGCCTGACCACCGCGGACGTGGCCACGGGACGCGTGCGGCAAATCTCACCCGCGGACCTGTACGTTTATGAATATGACTGGTCGCCGGACGGGAAGAAATTTGTGTTGACCGCCGCCCACGGGGCCGGCGATGGCAATTGGTTCGTCGCGGAAATTTACACCCTCCAGGCAGACTCCGGAGAGATGAAATCCTTGTATAAACCGGCGCAACAAATCGCCGTGCCGCGCTGGTCGCCGGACGGAAGCAGCATCGCGTTCATCGGCGGGCTGATGAGCGACGAAGGTTCAACCGGTGGCGATGTTTTTTTCCTTCCCGCCACGGGTGGCGCGGTCCGCAACTTGACACCCGGCCTCCAGGCTTCCATCAGTGGGCTCGTTTGGCGGCCGGGCGGCGACGAAATTCTCCTGCTGGAAAGTGTCGATGGCGCGAGCGGCATTGCGACGCTCGGTGTTCGGAACGGCAAAGTCACCTCATTGTGGAGCCGGCCGGAAACACTTTCCCTCGGCTGGTGGAACTTTGGTCTTTCCGTGGCGAGCGACGGGAAGACCTGCGCGATGCTGCGCGAGACCTTTTCCGATCCGCCGGAGGTGTGGGCCGGACCGATCGGGGCATGGAAGCAAATGACCACCTCTCACCTTGCCGAACGCGCGAGCTGGGGAAAGGCCGAGAGCATCCATTGGACGAATGAAGGCCTCAACCTTCAGGGCTGGCTTACCTATCCCCAGGACTATGACCCCGCGCGGCACTATCCCCTGCTGGTGGAAGTCCACGGAGGCCCCGGCGTCATGGCGCGCCCCTCTTGGCCCAGCGCCCTCTTTGATTTCACGCTTCTTTCCCACTACGGGTATTTCGTGCTGCGACCCAATCCGCGCGGCAGCTTTGGCCAGGGTGAGGCCTTCACGCGCGGCAACGTCAAGGATTTTGGCTATGGGGATTTGCGCGACGTCCTCGCCGGTGTGGACTATGTCGTGAAACATTTTCCCGTGGATAACAACCGCGTAGGCATCGGCGGCTGGAGTTATGGGGGATACATGACGATGTGGGCCGTCACCCAAACGCACCGGTTCCATGCGGCGGTGGCCGGGGCGGGCATCGCGAATTGGCAAAGCTATTACGGCGAGAACGATATCGACCGGTGGCTGATCCCCTTTTTTGGCGCATCCGTCTATGACGATCCGGCGGTGTATGCGAAAAGCTCCCCCATTACCTTCATCAAAAACGTGAAGACGCCCACGCTCATCCTGGTGGGCGACCGCGACGGTGAGTGTCCAACCCCGCAATCATTTGAATTTTGGCACGCCTTGGAGACGCTGGGCGTCGAGAATCGATTGGTGGTTTATCCCGACGAGGGCCACATGATTTACGACGCGGCGCACCGCCGCGACATCATGCAGCGCACCCTGGAATGGTACGACCGCCATCTGAAGTAGACAATTTTCCAGTTGACGCCGGGGCGGCCGGACTATAGATTTAGCGTCTTTTCAGGTGGAATCTGAGAAGCAGTAGACGGTAGACGGCATACGGTATGCGCGCCGATTTTGTGGTTCCCCCCGTTTTCCGTACACTGTCTACCGTCTATAACTCACTACTGAGGGGGGAGATACACCATGAAGATAGGACTCTTTACGGCACTGCTGGCCAAACTGAGTCTGGATGAAGTGATCCAGAAGATTAAGCCCCTGGGCATCTGGACCCTGGAGTTGGGCACCGGGAATTATCCTGGCGAACCGCACCTCAAGCTCGAATGGTTGCACCAGGCTTCCAAGCTCAAAGAATTCAAGCAAAAGCTCGAGGACGAGGGAATCACCATCAGCGCTTTGAGTTGCCACGGCAACCCTCTGCACCCCAACAGGAAGCTGGCGCAACTCCATGCCGCCACCAGCAAGAAAACGATCCTTTTGGCGGCAAAACTGGGCGTGAAGACCGTCATCGATTTCTCCGGCTGCCCGGGCGATTCGGACAATTCCAAATACCCCAACTGGTCGCCGACCGCCTGGCCTCCCGATTTTCTGGAAATCTTGAAATGGCAATGGGAGAAGAAAGTCATCCCCTACTGGACGAAGCACGCCAAGTTTGCAGAAGACCACGGCGTGCGCGTGGGCATCGAAATGCACCCGGGCTTTGTGGTCTATAACCCTGAAACCATGCTGCGCTTGCGCGAGGCAGCGGGGCCCGCCATCGGCTGCAACTTCGACCCCAGCCACATGTTCTGGCAAGGTATTGATCCCTGCGCAGCCGTTCGCAAGCTGGGTGACGCGGTGTTCCACGTCCACGCCAAGGACACGCGCCTGTATGACGTCAACATCAAGGTCAACGGCGTCGTAGACGCCAAGCCCTATAGCGACGAGAAGAATCGCTCCTGGATCTTCCGCACCGTCGGTTACGGCCACGACGCGGATTTTTGGTGCGACTTCGTCTCCACCCTGCAAATGGTGGGTTACGATGATGTGCTCTCCATCGAGCACGAGGACAGTTTGATGTCGGTTGACGAAGGCCTGAGCAAAGCCGCCGCCTTCCTTAGCCAAGTCGTTATCAAGGAAAAACTCAAGGAAATGTGGTGGGCATAGAAAAACGTCCTTTGTCCGTTGTCCGTGGTCCGTTGTTGGTAATTGGTGATTGGTGATTTGCGATTGGTGATTGTTCTATGTGACCTTGCGGGTCAGCAACATTTAGAAAGAGTACCACTCACAAATCGCACATCACCAATCTCCTGATAACGGACAACGGACCACGGGCAACTGACAACGGACATTCCCTCTGGAGGCAAAACATGCCAGAAATCAACGTCGCATTAATTGGTCACCGCTTCATGGGTAAGGCGCATTCCAATGCCTACCGGCAGGTGCGGAAATTCTTCCCGGGAAACCTGGTTCCGCGCATGAAGGTGTTGTGCGGCAAGGCGCGCGCGGAGGAACTGGAAGAAACCGCGCGGCGGTTCGGGTGGGAAGAATCGGATGGCGAGTGGGAGCGGGTGGTTGCGCGCAAAGACATCGACCTGATCGATGTCTCCACGCCCGGCTATCTCCACCATCCCATGGTCATCGCCGCAGCTCAGGCGGGCAAGCACATCATCTGCGAGAAACCGCTTGCCAACAGCCTGTCGGAAGCCAAAGACATGCTGAAGGCCGTGGAAAAGGCCGGCGTATTGCACATGGTCAATTTCAATTATCGCCGCGTGCCGGCCGTCGCCTACGCGAAGCGATTGATCGACGAAGGCAAGATCGGTGAAGTCTACCATTATCACGGCGCCTATTTGCAGGACTGGATCATGGATCCTGAGTTCCCGCTGGTTTGGCGGCTGGAAAAGAAATATGCCGGCAGTGGCGCGTTGGGGGATATCGGCGCGCACGCCGCGGACCTGGCCGAATACCTGAACGGGGAAATCCAAACGGTGACGGCCCAGATGACGACCTTCATCAAGGAGCGGCCTCTGCCCACCGAAGGCGAAGGCGCCTGGGGAGCTAAAGGCCAAAAAGACAAAGGCAAGGTTACAGTTGACGACGACGCGAATTTCCTGGCGCGCTTCAAAAACGGCAGCGTGGGGGTTTTCGAGTCGACGCGTTTCGCGGGCGGCCGCCGCAATTACAACACTTTCCAGATTTACGGCAGCAAGGGAAGTATTGCTTTCAACCAGGAGCGCATGAACGAACTGGAATTTTTCGATCGCACCGAGCCCTCGGAGTTGCAGGCGTACAAGAGCATCATTGTGACGCAGGCTGAGCACCCTTACGTCGGCGCCTGGTGGCCCCCGGGGCACATCATTGGTTACGAGCACACGTTCGTTCATGCCATCCACGATTTCCTCACCGCCATCGACGAGGGCCGTTTGCCGGAGCCGAACTTCCGCCACGGTGTCCGCAATCAGGCGGTGCTCGACACCGTCGAACGCTCGGCGAAATCCGGACGGTGGGAGAAAGTTAAGGTCTAAGGCATTGGTGATTTGCGATTGGTGATTGGTGATTGACAAGACTAACTTGCGGTCGATTTCCAGCCCGGAAGAGTTGCGGCAGCGGTCCAAGGAGTTTGCATTGCGCGTGATCAAATTGTTTCGTGCCCTGCCCAAGACGGAAGAGGCCCGTGTGCTGGGTAGGCAAATACTTCGCTCTGGAACGGCGGTGGCGGCCAACTACCGGAGTGCGTGCCGGGCAAGGTCGCACGCGGACTTTATCTCAAAAATCGGTATAACTTGTGAAGAGGCTGACGAAACGGCGTTCTGGTTGGAGTTGCTTATTGACGCAAGTATCGTGAAGAGAGCTAGACTGGAAAACTTATTGGTTGAGGCGAACGAGTTGGTGAGGATTTTCCAGGCGTCGCGCACTACAGCAAAGTCGCGCTGAGCAATCACCAATCACCAATCGCAAATCACCAATAAATCTGGATTCTTGGGGGACTTGACCATGTCTTACATGATGGGAATCGATGTTGGGACCACCGGCACGCGAGCCGTGATCCTTCGTCCGGATGGGCACGTGGTAGGCGCGGCGACCGGCGACCATCAGCCGATGCGGATGGCCAAACCCGGTTGGGCCGAGCAGGACCCGGAAGACTGGTGGCAAGCGACGCTGGTGGCCATTCGCACGGCGCTTGATAATGCCGGGGTGAAAGGCGCGGACATCGCCGCCGTGGGTTTTTCCGGACAGATGCACGGCGTCGTGCTGCTCGATAAGGCTCTCGCGGTACTTCGCCCCTCCCTTATTTGGTGCGATCAGCGCAGTCAGGCGCAATGTGATTGGATCACTCAGAAGGTGGGGGCGGAGCAGCTCATTCAATATGTTTCCAACCCCGCGCTCACCGGCTTTAGCGCGCCCAAAATCCTCTGGGTGCGCGATAACGAGCCCAAGGTCTACGAGCGCGCCGCCCATTTCCTGCTCCCCAAGGATTTCGTCCGCTTCCGTCTGACGGGGGAGTTTGCCACCGACGTTTCCGATGCTTCCGGGACATTGCTTTTTGATGTCACCCACCGTCGCTGGTCGCCAGAGATGCTCAGCGCGCTGGAAATCGACTCACAGATCCTACCCAAGGCCTTCGAGTCACCCGAGATCACAGGCGAAATTACCCGGGAAGTGGCGGTGCTGACCGGCCTCAGCGCGGGCACGACGGTGGTGGCGGGCGGCGGCGACCAGGCTGCCAGCGCCGTCGGCAACGGCATTGTCCTGCCGGGGCTCACCTCCGCCACGCTGGGCACTTCGGGAGTTATCTTTACGTACACCGCCGCGCCCAAGCTCGACCCGCGCGGGCGCATTCACACGTTCTGCCACGCGGTCCCGGGAAAATGGCACGTCATGGGCGTCACACAAGGCGCGGGACTTTCCTTGCGCTGGTTTCGCGATAATTTCGGCCACGCGGAATCCTGGTACGCCCGGCAAGCCGATGTGGATCCCTACGAACTGATTATTCGCGAAGCGGAGAAGGTTCGTCCCGGCAGTGATGGCTTGCTTTGGCTGCCTTATCTGATGGGCGAGCGGACTCCCCACCTGGATTCGCAGGCGCGGGGCATGTGGTTCGGCCTGACGGCGGCGCACACGCGAGCGCACCTGATCCGTTCCATCCTGGAGGGCGTGGCGTTCAGCCTGCGCGATTCTCTGGAGATCTTCCAAGAGTTGGGTATCCCCGTTGAGCAGATCCGCGCGTCGGGCGGCGGCTCGCGCAGTTTTCTCTGGCGGCAAATCCAGGCGGACATCTATAGCAAAGAACTCGTCACGTTGCGCACCTCGGAGGGGTCAGCCCTCGGCGCCGCCTTGCTGGCGGGCGTGGGAGCCAAGATTTATGCCTCGGTCGAAGAGTCCGCGCAGGAAGCCATTCAGGTGAAAGAGTCCATGGCGCCGAAACCGGATCACGTCGCGGTCTATGAACGGTACTATCAGGTTTATCGTGGCCTTTATCCGGCGGTGCGGGAATTCTCGCACACTCTGGCAAGGTTAGGAGCTGGCGGGGCCTGAGCCGGGGCAGGGAACCATCAGGGCACGATAATTCCGGCAAAGCGCCGCATCATTCCGGCTGGTTTCCGAGGGAAAATCCACCCCCTGAGGTCCGCATCATGAGACGACCATTTCCTTTGATCGCTGCGCTCACTCTTTTTGCCATCATCGCGAGCGTGGCGGCGACCCCATCGCCGCGCAACCCGGGCCTCGCCGGGGTAGCAAGCTGCGTCATGTCGTGGTTCTCCGTGAGGTCAGTTCTGGCAGCGCCTGCACCGACATACTCCGCCAAGCTTGAACAAACGCAATACAGGAAGTGGAACGTCTACAAACTCAGCAATGGTTTAGTATCTTTGTTCGTCGCTCCCGACATTGGAGGGCGGGCGATCCAGCTTCAGCTTGGCGATCACGAGTACTTTTTTGTGAACAAGGCTCTGGAGGGCAAGGTCCTGCCGGAGTCGGAGAACAACCTCAAAGCCGGATGGGCAAATTATGGCGGCGATAAGGCTTGGCCGGGCCCCGAGGGTTGGATGAACGATGGTGAGTGGGCGAGCATTCCCTATTACATCCTGGACGGCACGCATTACCAATCGGCAGTTGTCACCAACACGCCTGCCGAAGTCGCCGTCCGGGTGACCAGCCCGGAGGACCCCCGCACCGGCGTGCAATTCATCCGCACCTTCCATGTTTACGCGGACACTACGCGGATCAAGGTGGATCAGGTGATGCGGAACATCAGCCGGCGGGAGATTCGCTGGGGCCTTTGGCACCTGATTCAGAATGACGCCGCGGATGTAAACGATCCTTCCAAGCCCAATCCTGATCTTTACATGTACATTCCCCTTAATCCACACAGTAAATACCCGGAGGGGTATTACAAACCTTATGGAGACGCGCGGCACCCCAGCTACGAGGTCCTTCCCGGTGGTCGAATGCTCCGGGTTCACTATTTGTACCGGGTGTGCAAGGCGGCTGCCGATTCCAGCGCCGGGTGGTATGCGGTGGTCAACGGGCAGAAGAATATCGGCTTGGTGGAGAACTTCAAATACTTTCCCGATCAGGAATATCCCGATGGGGGTTCGGTGCAAACTTGGAATGACGGACCAGGGACCATTTCACGCGGGCCCTTTGACCAAATCTTGGCGGACGACCCGAAAAAGACGCCTTACTTCCTGGAGTCTGAAGGCATGAGCCCTTACGCCACACTATGGCCGGGTGAAGAGTACTCTTACCCGATTTACTGGTCGCCTACGCGCGTGCCCAATCCCATTTCCAGCGATCCGACCTCGGGCGGAGTGGTCAGTGAGCCCCTCACCGGAAAACTCAACGGAACGAGTGTCACCCTGCAAGGAACGTTTGGAGTGTTTACGCCGGGAACACTACAGGCGGACTTCTTCAGTGCGATGGGTGAGGATTTGGGCCACGTCACGCTTCAGGCGATTGATCCGCGCGCGGTGGTCAGACTGGACAAGTCGGTGCCTTGCCCCGCAAATGCCTTCCGCGTCAGTCTGACCGCGCGTGACCGTGATGGTGAGAATCGCGGCTTCCTCGGCAACTTCATCCTGCGGCCACGGCAGTTTTAGCGGGCAGCGAACAATCCAGACTCCATGCAAGGCCTGAAAAGCCCATGGGGAGGCTATCGTGAGCGTTGCCCCTGCCGCGCTACAAAGGCCTCAACCTCCTGACGCGTTGGCAGTGAGGACTGCGCGCCTAGCTTGGTGGCTGCCAGGGCTCCTGCACCGTTCGCGAAGCGAATGGCATCTTCGATCTTGGTTCCCGCCGCGTATTCAACCGTAAAGGCTGCGGTAAAGGCATCGCCCGCCGCCGTGGGATCAAGCGCGTTGATTTTGTACGCGGGAAAATGCTCCGCGCCTTGGGGCGTTACCAACATCGCCCCGTCGCTGCCCAACTTCAGGACAACGGTACCCACACCTTGAGCGAGGAGTTTCTCCGCCGCCTCCCGCGCTGACACGCGACCGGAGACATCTGCGCCCGTCAATTGCGCCAGTTCCGTTTCATTGGGCGAGACAATGTCCGCAAGCCGGAGGATTTCCGATGGACAGTAGCGCGGTGGACCCGCGTCCAGCACCGTCAGCCTGCCGGCTTTACGCGCCACGCGGAAGGCGGCTTCGACCACTTCCAGAGGGATTTCCAGGACGCTGACGACCGCATCGGCGCGTTCGATTACTTCCCGCGCCCGCTCCACATCCACGGGGGTCAACGCCAGGTTGGCGGCGGGATCAACAGTGATGCAATTATTCCCGTTGGGAAAAAGCATGATGAAAGCACAACCGGTGGAGCGTTGGGCAGTGCGCTTGACCCATGCGGTGTCAATCCCGCTGGATTCGAGGTCACGAATTAAGAAATCTCCGATGATGTCCTGCCCGACGCAGCTCAGAAAGGAAGCTTTTGCTCCCATCCTCGCCACGGCCACGGCCTGATTGGCGCCCTTGCCTCCCGGGAAAAACTGGACATCCTTCACCATCATGCTCTCGCCCTCTTTGGGCAAGCGCTCGGCCTTTACCACCAAATCGAAATTTGTGCTTCCCACCACCACCACGTGAATTTCACGGTCGCAACGCATAGGTTGACCTCACGGGAGCAGGTGCATAAGATCCCTTTACATGCCAAACTCGTTAGCGTATTTTAGCATCACAAAGACTACAGAAACATCCGGGAGGAATAAATCATGGCGAAAGTAAAACAGCTTACGGCCTGGGTTGAAAGCAAGCCCGGGGAACTTGGCCGCATCGCGGAAGCATTAGGCAAAGCACAAGTCAACATTTCGGCTGTCACCTGCTGGAGCGCCGGCAGTGAAAGCCCTGTTCATCTCCTCGTCAGCAGTCCCGCTAAGGCGAAAAAGGTTCTTCAGGAACTCGGGGTGCGCGTAACGGAGGAAGAAGTCCTGCGCGTGACCCTGCCGGACAAACCGGGAGCGCTGGGCGAGGTGGGGGTGCGCCTGGGGGCTGGGAATATCAACATCGAGTACGCTTACGCCAGCATCCCCGCCGGCGGCAAGAAAGCGGACCTTATCTTGTCGGTCTCGGACGTGGCGGGAGCTTCCAAGGCGTTGCGGGGGTTGTAGGTGGTAGGTAGTAGATGGTAGGTGGGGGCTGGGTAGGTGGTAGGTTGTAGGTGGTAGGTAGGGATGTATCTCCGTTGAGGATTCGAGTAACTGGAAATCTGGCGAGCGGCGCATCGGCTGGTCCTCGATGTGTGTAGGTGTATCCAGCCCGGGTCAGTTCAGTGAGAGTCTGGGTGCCATCCCCCACCTACCACCTACCACCTACGACCTACCTCCCCACGTGGTAGGTGGGGCCTCATGAGGGGCGCGAGAGATGCCAATTGAAAGGTTCGAGCAACTGGAAGTCTGGCAGTGGGCGCACCGGCTGGTCCTAAATGTCTACAAGACGACACAAGGGCTGCCAAGGGATCAGAGGTTTGGGCTGATAGCCCAAATGCAAAGAGCAGCCGTATCGGTCCCTGCTAACATTGCCGAGGGTTTCAAACGTAGGGGACGCGCCGACAAGGTTCACTTTTACAATATCGCACAGGCCTCCCTGGAGGAACTGCGTTACTACTTCATTCTCTGCCGGGACCTTGAGTACGAAGTCGATTATGAATCATTGGTTGAACAGGCTGAGCGCGTCGGCCGGATGCTGACGGGGTTGATCAATTCCATAAGAGTTTAGGCGACCTTGGGGAGCAGGTGGGGGGATGGTAGGTGGTAGGTAGTAGGTGGTAGGTGGGGGGATGGTTAGGTGCTTCCCACCTACCACCTACAACCTACCTTCTCCCGCTCCCACCTACCACCTACGACCTACCACCTACCATTCCCCCACCTACCATCCGAACGGATAACGGTTCATCTCCAACGCGCGGTCGGCCAGTTGCCGCTTTAAGCCAATCGAATCGGGCGGCGTACGGCGCAGGAATCGTCGAAGGACGGAGAGATGGGTGCGGAGCGTGTCGCCTTCCGCAATGCGCGCCAGCGCCCGCCTCGCCTCCATCTCCATGCGATCGGTGGCGCCGTGGAGGTATGCGCGCGCCACGGCAATTCCGGGCTCGCCGGCTGGCGGTGCAGTCTGCGCCAATTTCTTTTGGGTGCGAAGTAGGACGCTTTCCATGGCGTAGACCGCCATCACCAGGTTGCTGATGACGCCGACCACTTCCTGCTCATACTCCAGCGCCAGCATGTAGCGCTGCACGGCGCTTCCCGCCACCAGCAGCAGGACCTTCTTGGCCCCCTGCACCAGCTTTGCCTCCTCGGCCAAGGGCGCATCGTCATCCGTCTCCTCGATCGGGGCCATCCCCAGGATTTCGTCGGTCAGCTTTTGCGCGGCGGAGAGCAAGGGCAATTGGCCTTTCAGAGAGCGCTTCATCAGCATGTCGGTGATCAACAAGCGATTGATCTCGTTGGTGCCCTCGAAGATTCGATTGACGCGCTGGTCGCGGTAAGCGCGCTCAACGTCGTAGCCACGGCAAAACCCGTAGCCGCCGAAGATTTGCACCGCCTCGTCGGCCATGAAGTCCAGCGTCTCCGTGGCCATAACTTTTAAGACGGAACACTCCACGGCGTACTCCTGCAAGGCCTCCAGGATTTGCTTGGGCGCGGTCGCCGCGCCCCGGTCAATCCCCTTGAGCATCGCGTCGATCATTCCGCTGGTACGGTAGGAGATGCTCTCGACGGCATAGATTTGCGCCACCATCTCCCCGAGCTTCTCCTTGATCATCCCAAAGTCCGCGATCTTACGCCCGAACGCGTCGCGCTCCTTGGCCCACTTCAACGCGTCGCCCAGCAGGTATTTGCAACCGCCCATGCAGCCCGCACCTAATCGGTGTCGGCCCATGTTCAGAATGTTGAACGCAATCAAATGCCCCTTGCCGATTTCCCCCAGAACATTTTCGACGGGCACGGGGACGTTCTCAAGATTGAGCGGCGTGGTGGAGGAACCGCAAATTCCCATCTTGTGCTCTTCCGCGCCGGGCGAGACTCCCGCAAAGTTACGCTCCACAATAAAGGCCGTGAATTTCTCTCCGTCTACTTTGGCAAAGACCACATAAACGTCACCGATGCCTCCGTTGGTGACCCACATTTTGGTGCCGTTCAGGGTGTAATGCTTCCCGTCCGGATCGAGCGCGGCTCGCGTCTTGCAGTTCAGGGCGTCGGACCCTGACGATGCCTCGCTCAGACAGTAGGCGCCCACCCACGCCGCACTCGCGAGGTTGGGAAGGTATTTCGCCTTCTGCTCTTCCGTGCCAAAAAATGTAATGGGGAGAATGCCGATGCCTGCTTGCGCTCCCACCGTAGTGGCCCAGGAACCATCGCGCGCCATTTTTTCCGCGACGAGGATGGAAGAGATCTTGTCGAGCTCCAACCCGCCAAATCTTTGCGGCACGTCCGTGGCGCAGAAGCCGAGTTCCGCCGCTTTCCTCAGAAGGTCGCGCAGCACTCCAGGTTTTTTCTCTTCGATTTCATTCAGGCGGGGCACAATTTCTTTGTCGATGAATTCCTGCGCCGTCTGCGCAATCAAGCGATGCTCTTCCGTGATGTCCTCCGGCGTGAACACCTCTTCCGGCGCGCGCGATTCAATCAGAAAACTGCCGCCCTTAATTCGCTGCGCGGCTACAGTTGCTTCTGCCATTTCCCCCCCTCGGTTTCAGGTTCCGTATTTGTGCGCCCGATGCCGGTATTGACCGATGATGGACTCAGCACGCATTATTCATGAATACGGCGAGCGCAGGACAGATTCAAGAACGTTTCACACAGAGTTCACGGAGTGTTCCAGCTATAGAATTGTGGAACCACTCCACCACAGAGTGCACAGAGAAGATATCGGAACTTCTCCGTGTTCTCTGTGCCTCTCTCCGTGACCTCTGTGCGAACCCCTCCATCGGTCCAGGAAATATCCCGGCTAACCACCCGCAGGTGGCTCCCAAAGCTCAATGCGATTTCCCTCGGGATCCATGATCCAGGCAAAGCGCCCGTACTCGTAGTCCTCCCGGTGCGGATCTATTTCCACTCCCTCTTCCTTCAGCGCTTTCAAGAGTCCGTCGAGATCGGCAACACGGAAATTCATCATGAAGTCCGCTCGACTGGGGTGGAAGTAGGTGGTCGCCTTGGGGAAGATCGCCCAAACGGTTTTCCCCTCTTTTCCCTTGTCATTATTTTCGCGCCATTTGAAAGTCACGGCCCCTTCCGGCCCGCGCTTTATCCCGAGATGCTTCTCGTACCACGCGTACAATGCCTCCGGGTCCTCCGCCTTGAAAAACAACCCGCCGAGACCGGTTACTCTTTCCATGGGAATTCTCCTTGACGATGAAGTAGGGGGCGGTTCGCGAACCGCCCCTACGCCTTGTCACGAGGCGAAGCATCACTGCAAGTTCTCAAAGATTCCCGCCGCGCCCATTCCTCCGCCCACGCACATGGTCACCATGCCATAGCGAGCTTTCCGGCGTTTCAATTCGCCGAGCAAGGTGGCCGTCAGCTTCGCGCCCGTGCAACCCAGCGGATGACCCAAGGCGATAGCACCGCCGTTCACATTCGTTCTATCCACGTCGAGCCCCGCCAGTTTGATGACCGAGAGCGCCTGCGCGGCAAAGGCCTCATTCAATTCAATCACGTCCATATCCGCCAGCTTCAGCCCCGCCAATTTCAAAGCCTTGGGAATGGCGTACAGGGGGCCCACGCCCATTTCCTCGGGCGGGCAGCCGGCCGTCGCATAGCTTACGAACCGCGCCAGCGGTGCAAGGCCCAAAGCTTGGGCCCTCGCGAGCGACATCACCACCGCGGCTGCTGCTCCGTCGCTCATTTGCGCGGCATTGCCCGCCGTCACCGTTCCATGCGCGTGGAACGCGGGCTTGAGTTTCGCCAGCGCCTCCAGGGATGAATCGCGTCGCGGCCCCTCGTCCGTCTCGAACCTCACCTTCCACGTTTGCGGTTTGTTCCCGCCGTTCAAACTGACGTCGATGACTTCCAGGGGCACAATTTCTTCCCGGAATTTCCCCTGGTCGATTGCGGCAATCGCCCGTTCGTGGCTGCGCAGTGAAAACCGATCTTGTTCTTCCCTGGCAATGTGATATTTCGCCGCCAGGTTTTCCGCGGTGAGCCCCATGCTCAAATAGGAATCAGGGTAATGCTCCATCAGGTAAGGGTTCGGGGAGAAATGATATCCACCCATGGGAATCATGCTCATGGTTTCGGTGCCGCCCCCAATGACCACTTCGGCGGAGCCGGCCGCGATGCGTTCGGAAGCAAGGGCAATCGCCTGGAGTCCGGAGGAACAGAAGCGATTGATGGTCATCGCCGAGGTCGTTACCGGAAGGCCGGCGCGCAGCGTCGCCACGCGGGCCACATTATTCCCTTGCTCGGCTTCCGGCATCGCGCAACCCAGGATGACGTCCTCGACTTCTCCGGGGTCGAGCGCCGGCGCACGCCGCAGGGCTTCCCGAATCGCGGCTGCGGCCATGTCATCCGGCCGCGTGGAGCGCAAGACGCCGCGCGGGGCCTTGCCGACCGCGGTGCGCGCAATCGAAACAATGACGGCTTCCTTCATTTTGTTGCTCCCGAGTTAAGGATGTCCGTGGTCAGTTGTCCGTTGTTCAAGATTGGCGATTGGCGATTTGCGATTGGTGATTGCCCGGCAGGCCCGGAGGGCCGACAGACAATAGCCCACGGCGTGAGCCGTGGGACCCCGGGGCACCACCGTTTCCCCCGAGCCCCGGAGGGGCGAAAGGAATCACCGGCACGTTCTTTCGCCCCTCCGGGGCTGGGAACATTTTCGCCTGACTTCTGCACCCACGGCTTACGCCGTGGGCTATTTTATGCCGCCGCTCCGCGGCTCTCGTGCCGCGATTCGCGGCAACCACCAATCGCAAATCGCCAATCACAAATCACCAATCACCAATGAATCAGTTTCTCAGCGGCTTACCGCGCTTCAACGTGAACTGAATCCGCTCGACAGTTTTCCTTTGCCCGCAAAGGCTGAGGAAAGCCTCGCGTTCCAGATCGAGTAAATACTGTTCTGACACGAGTTGCGGCGAGGTGAATTCTCCGCCGCCGGAAAGCACCTTGGCGAGCTGTGTTGCGACCACCACGTCGTAATCGGAAATGTACTCGGCGCGGCGCATCAAGTGCAGTCCGAGTTTCATCTTGGTGAAGGCGGGCTGGCCGAGGGCGCGAATGTCCTGGCGCGGCTGGCCCGCGCGATATCCCAGACGAACCAGGTCGAGCGCCAATTGCTTGGCGTCGGAAATCTGCCGGTCGCGATTCATGCTGACGGAATCCTGCGGGGAGAGATAGCGCAATCGGCGCGCTTCCTCGGCGCTGGTGGAGACCTTGGCCATGCCGATGTTCAGAAACACTTCCTTCACATAGGTGAAGGGGTCGGCTTCGGGATCGGGTGGCACACCGTCCAGCGCGCGCAGCAGCATCTCTTTGGTGCCGCCGCCCGCGGGGATCAGGCCGACGCCCGCTTCGACCAATCCCATATACGTTTCGGCCGCGGCGCGCACGCGAGTGGTGTGCAGACACATCTCCGTTCCGCCCCCCAGCGTCAAGCCGAAAGGCGCCGCCACCACCGGTTTGGGTGCGTACTTCAAGGCCATGTTGGCATTTTGAAAAGCGCGTACGGCGTGGTGCACCTCGTCCCAATCACCCTCCTGAATTGCGGTTAGGACCAGCATCAGGTTGGCGCCTACGCAAAAGTTCGACGCTTGATTGCCGATCACCATCACGTCAAAATTTTCTCCCAGGGCCTTCAGCCCCGTGTGCACCATCTGCACGGTGTCGCCGCCAATGGTGTTCATCTTGGAGTGAAATTCCAGGCACAGCACGCCGTCGCCCAAATCGATAAGGCTCGCCCCCGCGTTCTTCTTCACTTCTTTCTTGCGGGCCTTGAGCGCGGGCAGAAGGATGACGCCGGGCCTCTCGGGGAGCAAGCGATAGTCGCCAGATGCCTCATCAAAATACGTGGTGGTTCCGCCGTCCTGAACGTAAAAGGATTTGCCTCCCGCAGCCCGCAACTTCTCCGCGAGCGGCGGCACAGGCCGCTTCTCTCTTACCCAATCTTCGACGATGCGCCCGACACCCCGGGCGTCCCACAGTTCGAAGGGGCCCATTTCCCAGCCAAATCCCCATTTCATCGCGTTGTCGATGGAGACGATGTCATCGGTAATCTCGGGCACGCGCATGGCCGCGTAATGGAAGATGTCGGAAAACAACTTGCGATAAAACTGGCCGGCTCGATCGGGGGCCTGGAAAAGTATCTTGAGGCGCTCGCGCAGGTCTTCCATATTTCGCGCCAACTCAAAAGAGGGAAAAGTGACGCGTTGGCGGGCACGGTACTCGAACGTAGCGAGATCGAGGGTCAGAATTTCGCTCTCGTCTCCGCTTTGCCCCTTAACCTTTTTGTAAAAGCCTTGTCCGGTCTTGTCGCCCAGCAGTCCGCGTTGGATCATCTGATTTACAAAGTCGGGGACTTGGAAGAGGGCGCGACGCTCATCCTGGGGCAATGACTCGCACAAGTTTTTCACCACGTGCGCCAGCACGTCCAGGCCGACGATGTCGAGGGTGCGAAAGGTGGCGGATTTCGGCATGCCCAGCACCGGGCCCGTCAACGTATCAATCTCTTCGATGGTGTAGCCGTCCTCCTGCATGATGCGAAGCACGTTCAGGGTGGTGAAGACCCCAATCCGATTGGCAATGAAATTCGGCGTGTCTTGGGCCACCACGATGCCCTTGCCCAGCACCAAGTCGCCGAAGCGCGAAATTGCGTCCACCACCCCCGGCAGCGTGTCCCCAGTAGGAATGATTTCCAGCAGGTGCAGGTAGCGCGGTGGGTTGAAAAAGTGGGCGCCCAGGAAATGCCGGCGAAATTCTTCGTTGCATCCCGCGCTCAAAGAGGAAATAGAAATTCCCGACGTGTTCGAACTGACGATGGCGCCCGGAGAGCGAACCGCTTGGATTTTCTCCAGCAGTGAGCGCTTTACGGCGAGGTCCTCCATCACCGCTTCGATGATCCAATCACAATCCTTGAGCCCGGCGAGGTCGTCTTCGAGGTTCCCGATGGTGATCAGACGCGCGGCCTCCGGGAAGAAGAATGCAGCCGGGCGCGACTTGAGCGCCGCATCCAAGCCCGCCCGTGCCAGGCGGTTGCGAACTCGGGGCGCATCAAGCCCCAACCCCTTGGCTTGCTCGTCGGGCGTTAACTCTTTAGGAATGATGTCCAGCAGCAGGCAGGGAACGGAAGCGTTGGCAAGATGGGCGGCCAGACGAGCCCCCATCGTCCCCGCGCCCAGCACAGCCACTTTGCGGATGTCGCGCATGAGTTGCCCCCAGCCGCTTGTAAGATAAAAGAGAAACTCATTATCGCGGATGCCCCGAAGGCGGTCAAGCTATGAGGAAATGGCTATATCCTAGTCGTCGCCGTATTTCGAACTTCGTCCACGTCGGGGAAAAGCGACTTATGTGGATTATGCGGATGGGAGGCCGGGGCGGGAGATGCCGAGCTTGGCCATGCGCGACTGGAGGGTGGTGCGTTTCATGCCCAGGCGCGCCGCCGCGCCGTTCGGACCGGCGATGACCCAGTTGGTGTCGCGTAGGGCGCGCAGGATGTGCTCGCGTTCCGCGGCCTCCAGGGTCACCGGAGAGGCAGCCGACGCCTCGCCGGAAAGGCGGTCTTCCGGCAAGGGGACATGCAGGGCAGGCCCGCGCGAAAGGATAACGGCGCGTTCGATAAGGTTTTCGAGTTCGCGCACATTGCCCGGCCAATGATAGCGCGTGAGGGCTTCCATTTCCTCAGCGGGAATGGTCTCGATGCGGCGGTCCATGCGCCGGGCGTGCTTCTGGGCGAAGTAGCGGACGAGCAGGGGGATATCCTCGGCGCGCTCGCGCAAGGGTGGGACGACGATGGGGAAGACGTTCAATCGATAGTAGAGGTCGCTGCGGAAGAGGCGGTCCTCAACCATTTGGGTAAGGTCGCGGTTGGTGGCGGCGACGACGCGCACATCCACGTGCAGAGTGCGGGTGCTCCCCAGGCGCTCGAATTCCTTTTCCTGAAGAACGCGCAGCAACTTGGGCTGGAGTTCCAGGGGGATGTCGCCAACCTCGTCAAGAAACAGTGTGCCGCGATGGGCGAGTTCGAAGCGCCCCACCTTTTGTGCGATAGCCCCGGTGAAGGCGCCTTTCTCGTGGCCGAAAAGCTCACTCTCCAAAAGCCCGGTGGGGATGGCGGCGCAATTGACTTTTACAAACGTGCGTTCACGGCGCGGGCTCAAGTCGTGGATGGCGCGCGCGATCACTTCTTTGCCCGTGCCGGTCTCGCCCAGAACCAGCACACTGGAATCCGTCGCAGCCACGGTTTCCACCTGGCTCAGCACACGTTTGAGCGCGGGGCTTTCGCCCACAATTTCTTCAAACGTGTATTCGGTGCGAATTTCCTCTTCCAGGTAGAGCTTTTCGTCGGTCAGCTTGTTCTTGAGCTCGGCAATTTCGCGATAGGCGAGGGCGTTCTCGATGGCAATGGCCACCTGATTCGCCACGCGCATCAGCAGGTCAACGTCCTCCTGAGTGAAAGCGCCGGGGCGAAGGCTGGACAGGCTGAGCGTGCCGAGGATTCGATTGGCTGTGATCAGCGGCACGATGCAACCGGAGTGCAGACCTTCGGCGATGAAGAGGCGGCTGACGCTCGGCTCATAGCGATCGAGGTTGGCGCCGGAAATGATCAAGGGTTGGCGGGTGACGATGACCTCGCCGGAAGGCGTGCCCTCTATCGGGAACACCATTTCTTCCTGGAGCAACCCCTTGCCCTGCGGGAAATCGAGCGCTTGCAGGCGAACTTGCCGGGCGGCGGGTTCATAAAGCCCCAAGCTGGCGTAATCGTGATTCATCACCCGCCGCAGGCAGGCGGATATAGCGGTAAGCAACTGGCGCAAGTCGAGTGTGGAGACGAGCGCGTTGTTGACTTCCAGCAGCAGGCGCAGGCGGTCGCGCTCGCGCGCGAGTTCTTGCTGGTAGATTTGGGCATTCTGGGAGTTCAGGGCGTTGTCGACGGCCACGGCCACCTGCGCTGCGACTTGCCGGAGGAACTCGAGGTCGGCAGCATCGTAGGCGCTGGCTTCGACCGAGCCGAGTCCCATCGCGCCCACCCGCCGTTGGGCCGTCGTAAGCGGCAGCACACAGAGTGACTGCACGCCGTCCTGGCTCAGCAGGTTGCTGACAATGGGAAAACGCTCGTCGTGTTCGAGATGGGAGATCACCAACGGCTGCTGGTTTTCCCAAACCAACTGGCGGACGTTTTCCGCCATGGGGATTTCAAGTCCGGGCTGAATGCGCGTAGGGAGCGAACTTTCCAGAACGTGTAGCCTCACGATGTTGCGCGCCGGGTCAGGAAGGGTGAGGCAGATAAAATCGAATGTTACCAGGCGATGCAGCAACGCCGCGAGGGAACGAAATAGCTCTGGGAGGTCGTGGTGCAAAGCGATGGATTCGGATACTTGGAGGAGCGCGCGGTAACGCTCGACCGTCGCGAGGTTCGAGGGTTCAAGACAGCCGGGGCTCGACATTGCTTGAGCTTAGCATCCTTACGCACCGTGGCTCAAGGTGCGTGACTTGGCACTCCCGCCGGGAGACAGGGTTGAAGTCTAGACACATCTCAGCCAACCTGCGGTGGGGATTTTGGCTCAACGAACCGGCGGCGATGTTGGCTGGCACACCGATCATTAAGGAAGGCTCAGGGAAGAGGGCTGTTGAAGTCTGCAGCAGGGACGGCGGCGGGTTGCCACCAATCAACACCTGAGCAGTTATCGGACAAGAGAGCGGTGGGAAGAGGGAGAAGGGAATCAAGACGTCGTCGCGCTTTCCACGAACGGGGTTAGTTTTCAACTACTTGCCGCTGGTATAATGCCTTCCCGTCCTTTGACGTGATCGGAAAATGAGCGAAAGCAAGACTGGACCTTAATTTGCTCTGTAAATCAGGATGACAAGCGGCTCGGAGGTCGTGTTCAAATCGGTCTCGGTTCAGACTCGCAAGGGTCGAGAACTGGAGGTTCGCCCTTTTGGGAGGGAAGATTTTGGGGCGCTCGTCCAGATGTACAAGACTTTCGAGCCCAAGCGTGTAGCGCAAGGTATCCCTCCGCCGGACGTCCCCCGCATCGCTCACTGGCTCGACCGACTGGAGCAAAAGTCCCAGGCGCTGCTGGCATGGGACGGCAGCAAGGTGGCTGCGCATACGATCCTCTGCCCCATGCCGGCTGCCTCAGTGGAATTCACGATCTTCGTCCATCAGGATTATCGCGAAGAAGGGCTGGGCACGGCCCTGAGCCGGCTCACCCTGGGTTGGGCCCTGCAAATGGGTTTTGCCCACGCCTATCTCACCACGGAACTTTCCAACTTTCGGGCCTTACGCCTCTTCCGCAAACTGGGCTTCCAAACCACCAGCAGTTACGGTGATGAGGTTGAAATGAAGCTCGACCTCTTATCGTTTCACTGTGAACGCCCGCAAGCGGCTTGAGGCTTCCAACATCCGCGCGCCGTGACTCGTGCTGGGGCGCCGGCGTGGCCGCAGTTTTAGCCGCGCCTAGCCGCATGCACACCGGAACCGGAATTCCCGGGGGCGGCGTGCCGCCATTTCTCACCTGTGGTTAACTCACCCAAAAATAGCGGAACATCTTCTGCCGGAGCGGTGTCGAATAAGGTGGAAGGAAAGGGCAAGCAGTCGTAGGAGCGCTCCGCGGCTGTCACCGGCAATGACAGGTATCAGGGGCTGGGGGCTAGGGATTGGGGAAAACAAACGCTCTCCAGCACCTAGCACCCAGAACCCAGTACCTACTGATTTCTGCAAAATAGAGTGACAAATGCCATATCCTGTGTTACGCTGCGTGCATGAAAACGAAATCTTCGGGAAAGCGCGATTTTTCCGCCCTGGAACAGCGGAGGTTGAGGGCGG
>Ga0187849_1000340_pt1 | contig 65388 bp, 62 predicted proteins | sample June2016WEW_4_10_2_FD_132412 | JGI IMG/M metagenome (GOLD analysis project Ga0187849, IMG submission 132412) | Peatland microbial communities from SPRUCE experiment site at the Marcell Experimental Forest, Minnesota, USA - June2016WEW_4_100 | ecosystem: Environmental > Terrestrial > Soil >... | reverse complement strand
CAACCGTGCCGTCTGTCGAACCCGTATCGACGATAATGATCTCATCCACATGATCGCAGACACTCTTCAGGCAGCGCCCGAGACAGTCCTCTTCATTTTTCACGATCATGCACAGGGAAATCGTGGGCTTCCCTCTATTTTTAGTTAAGGTTCTTTTTTTCAAGTTCTTCTCCACTATAGCGGTGGCGATGGTCGATTTATTTCCTTTCCTCTTCATCTTCATTAATTATTCCGAGACAAATTATATAATATAGTTAAGTTGTATCAATGCGCTGATAATTGCCAAGGGCATTGCGATTGTTAGAAAGAGATAACCGATTAGATGATTGATCGGTGATTATTTTTTTCTTAATTTCTTCGATTAAGTCTTGCGCTCCGGAGTGGGATAAATCAGCCAATAAAGTCCTACTGCAGTATTCAGCAGAGCGCCTCAGGTCATTCCTCGAAAAGCACCAACGAGCCATCATGTACTGGGCGTCGGCCCAGGCGGGCGCAAGGTCTGCGGCCGTGCCAAAGGCAATGCCAGTTTGTTCGATTTTACCTTGGATGTCATAGATCCGTCCGAGGCCAAGGGCAGCGGAACTGAAAAAAGGGTTAGACCGGAGCGCCTCGTTATACCAGTGCTCCGCCTCTGCGTAAACGCCATGTGATTCCAACAATTCGGCCATCGAAACAGCAGCGGGGGCATAGTCTGGCCAACATTTCAACACGTCGGCCAATTCCTGGAATGCCGCCATCGGCTCCCGATTCTGTAATGCTTTCGCTTTAAGCCAAGAAGCGCGGAGGGAATTCGGATTGCGTTTGATGGCTTCGCCAAACCATTGGGATGCTTCAGGGTTGCCTCTACGAAGGTGACAATAGCTAAGCCAAAACCACGGCAACCAACAATCAGAGTACTCCTTAGTGGCGTGTTGGTATGTCTTTATGGCGCCTTCATAATCACCGATCATTTCATGGTTAATCCCTTCTAAAATGAGAGTCTCAACGTGTGAGGAGGATACTTCGAAGTAATCTGCTCCTTCATCGCAGCGAACAAGTGGCACTTCTGGGCAAGGAACAGGACTGTCTTCACCACTCTCAATAAGGCTCAAATAGAAGGCTAAGCGACGCTCTGCATGAACTTGCTCAATACGATGGTGTTTCACATAGGCATATGCTGCCTGTCTTATACGATCTCTAAGATTATAATCGCCTGCAAGCATTGATAAAATTGATAGGAGTTCCTGAGGTGATTCATAAAGGAAACCACTTTCCCCATGTTGCACTGAGGCTTTGTAAGGGGTAAGAGAACTGAGTACCGGGACAACTCCTCTGGATGCATATTCAATAAATTTTATATCGGAACGGCAGCGGTTGTAAGGATTATCCTGAAGGGGCGCAATACCTATGTCAATCTTTTGCAGGAAGTTGAGATACTCATTCAAGGTTCCCGGCGGTGTATAAGTGATACGTCCGGCAGGCAAGGCAACAGACAAAATGCGGTAGATAGTTTCGTCTCCCATGTAGGCAAAGTCCACGTGGAGACAAGCACGCATGACTTGAGCAATGACGTCACTGACCGCTTCAATGTCTCGTCTATGGCCGGAAGACCCGGCCCATCCTAAAATAACACGGTCAGAGGCCTGCCTTTCAACCATACCCAATGTGGCCATTTGGTTTTCAAAGATTACAATCCGTGAATTGATAGACCGGAATTGCTCAGCAAGCCCGGAACCCGTCACCTGCACAGCATCTGCCATTCTCATGTATTGAAGAGCCAAAGCAAGATTGACTGGATCAGAAAACCAGGCTCTAATCCCAATCCCCTCATGTAAAGCAATAATGTTGTCAGAAAGCTCGTAAATGCTAGGCCGCCCTTGCCGCTTTCTCTCCTCTATAATCGGTAGAAGATCATGCTCAGTAAGCAGATGAAGGATGAGAACATCCCCAGACAGACAGAGTGTCTCAAACCAGGGCGAGATTGTGCTCACTGTAATTACGGTAGCTTTACCGGTTTTCCCCAAGGCAATAGATGGCTGTGCTACCCGGTAAATATAATCGCCAACCTTGCGGGTCAGCATGGCAACGGCATTAACAATGACCATGTCTAATTCCTGTCTGTGCCCTCCCCGACAAACAGCAAATTATTTTTTATTAAGGTTCTTTTTTTAAGTTTTTTCACCATCGATGGTTTGCTTCCATTACAAAGGACATAAATCTTCAGATCCAATGGATTATGATTCAGATAATTCAACCCGAGGCAATCACATTTACTGCATGCAGGCCGTCAATCTATTTCTCTTTTATTTCTTCGAGGGACGTATGAAATATTTCCCCAAGAAACAATATTCTTAAATTCGATCCATGCATAAACATAACACAACCTCGCAATTTTCGCTTATACTGAGAAAATCAATTTGGGAACATCTCACTTTCCTCTAAGTGCAGGTCAGCCTTCTCCCTGTGTAGCCGTTTCAAAGGAACGTCACACCGTGAACAATGTTCAAGCTCGTTGATGCGGCCCTCCTTCATCAGCCTGCGTGCTTCCCTGAATACAGTTCCATTAAAGATATTTACAGGATCTTCGTCAAAAGCGCTACCCAGCTTATAAAACGAGGCGTCAACGTCTATGCAACAGAACTGAATCATACCGGAGGCGTTGATGGTAATACGGTCGAATACGTAGGGACATGGGACGCTTTTGGGGATGGTGCATTCCGCATCCGCCCAATTGTGTCTGGGAAATCTGAGCACCATATCGCCCCGACTTAACGCAAGATATTGAGACCAGTAACTTGTGTAATATTGCCATTCATCATCATTCAGCTTCTGCTCGATCATCCTCACGCATATCGTTGTGGAATATCCACCCGAATTGCGAAGCTCTATTAACCTGTGGATATTATCAATAACTCGCTGGAAGGATAGACCCTGTCTGATTCGTTCAAACTTGTCCGGAATCAGGCTGTCAATGCTGAATATGACTATGTCTATGCCGCTGTCCAAAAGCATGGATGTGCGCTGTTCATCAAGGATACCGCCGTTTGTAGGCAGGCTAACTTGACGGAATCTTGCTTCCTTGGCTGCTTGGATTTTTGCAAAGACGTCCGGATCCAGGATAGCCTCACCCAGCCCCACGATATTCAGATATTCAATGTATTGCCTGTATGGAATCAGCCTGTTAAGAATACTGAGAAACATATCCTGATGCATGATCTGAGGCCGCTGGGAAGACGATCGAATAGAACACATTATGCATGAGGCGTTGCAAATCCCATGCACTGTTTCAATGTCAATAACAGAAGGAGCGACAATGTTTATCATGATAATATCTCTATAAAAATCGGGCGTGTAGAACCATAATAAGTCATTTATTTTATGCGCTTCAGGTACCCGCCTGGATTACAGGTGATCAGTAATTTTTTGTCTACAACGTCATCAACAACGAAGCTGTCTGTTTCCTCCATGAACGCCTCCAGCGCGGTTTTCGGGTTGTTTCCAGGCCCCCAGGGCCTCGGCCGGTGTTCCTGGATCGGTATATATTCAACGATGGTATCGCTGCAGATCATGTAGTGTCCTTTGCCAACGAGTGGTGAGTACAGGCGGAGTTCGGCAAGGACATGGTCGTGGCTGTGATAGGAATCAAGAACGACTAGGACTTCCTGGCTGTCGCTGATTATGGACACTATTTTGGCTAGGGTGGTCTGTTCAACGGAGGACCCGGTAATGAGAATGATTTTTTCGGATACAAGACCATGTCTATTCAACCTGGCTCTGAGGTCATCGGGGATATAAATGTCTATGCCGATAACCTTTTCCCCTCCCAAAACCATAAGCAGGGTTGAGTAAAAAAGCAGTGACCCTCCCCATGCAACGCCAAGCTCTATGATATACTTCGGCCTTGTTTTATAAATAATATTCTGGATGGCGAACATGTCCTGGGGCAGATTCAGGAGTGGTTCACCGAGCCAGTTCGTCTGGTGAACCCAGCGATATTTATCGGCGTCGATTAACAGATCTCTTGCCCTTCGTATAAGGCCGTCATCCTGGCTCATGGACAAGGCGGATTCCTGAAGCAGACCCTCGAATTCTTCACGGCTCAGCATCTTTTTCTCAGTCATGACGGACCTCCCGCGCCTCGCAGAAGATTTGTGGTTTCAGCGATGTTCTTTTCTATGGAACCGGTAAAGACAAAGCCAAGATCCTGGAAGCGCCGGCTTGAGGCTTCATAGGACAACTGATTCATGATTTCCTCATCAACATACTGAATATTGATTTTACCGGTGTACGGCCGAATGCAGGAAATGACATCATTTACGGTCATGTTTTCCGTGACGATGTTATAGACTCGACTGTCGAACCGCCGTTTGTCAAGAATGAAAAAGAGGGCCGCAACAGCGTCGTCGATGGCCAGATAAGGACGTTTCTGGTGCAGGGCCGTCCGCCAGACGGTGAGGGACTGTCCCATAACGGCCTGCCAGCAAAACTTGTTGACGGCTGTGTGAAACCGCATCCCCGGCGAGACTCCGACGATCGTGCCAAAGCGACAGGTGACGAAACGCAGGCCTTTTTTCGCTGCCATTTCTTGTAGGAGACGTTCTTCCATAAGCTTTGTCTCAGCATAGGGACTCTGCGGCTTCAGGTCTTCCTCAGGACAATCCTCGTCCACCTTTGATTTTTGAGTGCCATAGACGCTTGTAGAGGAGAGGTGAATCATGGGGATGTTCAGGAGAACGCAACATTCGGCTACCTTTCTGGTGGCGTTATAATTTACATGTTCGACCTTTTCTCTGATTTGGAAGCTCCCTGTCGCGTCAGTGACTGCGGCTAGATGGATTACCGCCTCGCAACCGGTCATTACAGAAGGCAGAGCCGCCTCTAAAACGTCACCTTCGATAAAACGATAGATACAGTCACCGGTAAGGTTGAACAATGAGGTGTACCTCTGGGTGGACAGGTTGTCGATCATGACGAGCTCTGATGATGGGAAATAGCCTGAAATCTCTCTTATCAGCCTCGATCCGATATGTCCCAACGGGCCTGTGACGAGTATCTTCATGATATCACCTTAAATATCTATCAAGACATGTTTCATAGTACTCTTTTGTCAATAATAGACCAGCTTTCAGATCTGTTATGGGTTTCCAGTTGACAAGGGATTTAATCCTTTTATTGCTGATGATGGCGTCGCCGATCTCCATCGGTTTTCTGTCTTTTGGCCACTCAACTAATTTGACCTTTCCTGAGCCGATATACCTTGTTGTAGCCTTCGCAATCTCGCAAACGCTATGGTGCTCATCGCCGACGGCGAAGAGCGTTTCGGTATTTGTCTTTTCAGTCTGAGATGAAAGTATTAAAGCTGAAACCACGTCACTGACAAAAATGGAGTTTCTCTTTTGTGTACCGTCTCCGAAAACAGTGATCGTCTTATTCTGCAGAGCAAGTCCTATAAAGTAGTTGTTGAAAGTGAAATCGGCGCTGTGGATACTTGCACGGGGGCCATAGGTGTTGGAGATCCGGATGACCGTTGCTCTCAAGCCGTAAATGTTCGCATAGATCAGAACATATTTTTCAGCGACGGTTTTGTTGGCTGAATAGATGTCCATCGGAAATTCCGCGTGATTCTCATCGGCCGGCTGGTAGTGGAGCTTTCCCAACTGTGTGCTGGTTCCCAGATGGATAAATTTCGCTTCCCGGTTAAAACGTCGGATGGCCTCCAGCAGATTGATTACAGCGCGGCTGTTCACGTCCAGATTGATCCAGGGTTCGCGGATGGAAAAGCTATGAGAGGTAGATGCGGCGCAGTTGAAGATAATATCCTTTTCAAATATATGTTCAGACAGCCGATCCATATTCAAAATATCATAATGACAAAGTTGAATAAAATCTCTAATCTTATTGATATTAAAAAGATTTCCTCCTGAGCTCGGATCCATGCAATCATAAATGGTGACCTCGGCACCTAAGTCCAGGCATTTGTGGGCGAGATTGCTGCCTATAAATCCGAGGCCACCGGTGATCAGAATCCTCTGGCCTCTCAAGGACGGAAGTTTAATTTCGTTGTATTGTTCCATCTTTCCTCTCCCTTATTTCTTGAATATGCTTCTGACACCCTCACATACCCGGTCGATCTGTGATTCCGTCATGATGAGCGCACCGGGAAGATTAATGCCACGGTCACAGATGTTATAGGCTACGGGGTTTCGTGGGCGATAAATCGCCTCCTGTCCGGGATATGCGGGAAGGGACGACAGCGGGTAGAAGAAGGGGCGCGTGGGTAGGCCTAGTTCCTGAAGCATTTCCATTGCTTTGACCTTATTCAGTTTATGGCTTTCACCGATCAGGAGCCCGGTGATCCAGGCACTGTTGAAACCCCCTTCAGGTTCGGCGTTGAATTGGATATCTTCGATATCAGAGAGACGCTCTTTGTAGCTTTCAAATATCCAGCGTTTTTTGGCAATAAGTTCGTCGAGGCGCTGGAACTGGGCGTATCCCACAGCTGCCTGCAGATTGAAAGGCATGTATTTGTAAGTCACTTCGTAATTGAAATAGGCCGGTCCGTCGGGCCGTCGTCCGTGGTCCCTAAGGAAGAGACACCGTTCATTAAGCTTTTCATCGTCAAGAATCAGCATGCCCCCTTCGCCGGTTACAAGGGTCTTTGTTCGGTGAAAACTGAAAACAGAGCCAATCCCAAATTTGCCCGCCCGTATTCCCTTATAAGTTGAGCCCAGTGCTTCCGCAGCATCTTCAATAAGCGGAATTCTATTTTCATTGGCTATGCTAATAAGTTCATCCATAAGAGGCATATTCCCAAAAATGTCAACAGGAATGATGGCTTTTGTCTTTGACGTGATATTCCTTTTCACAGAATCGGGATCAAGGCACCAATGGACGGAGTCGATGTCACAAAAAACGGGTGTTGCTCTAAGATAGCTCACCGGCGAGGCAGTTGCAATCCATGTGCATTCCGGGATTAGTACCTCATCTCCATCGCTGACGCCAAGGGCTGTCAATAATAGATGGATTGCTGTGGTGCAATTTGGCGTCATAATTCCATATTTGCGATTGTGGTATGCAGCAAATTCCCGTTGAAAAGTTTCTACATAATTGTAATTGTACCAGCCGTTTCTCATGCAATCTTCAACGACCTTGATTTCGTGCTCAGTGATCCAAGGGCCAGCCATATAAATTTGTTCCATATCTTTACCGCAGATTTGAAATATTTTCGTTGAACATCAGTTTCAAGAGACCGGCAATTGACACAGCATCTGTTATCAATCCGTGATTTATCATTTCTAAAGCAAACTGTGAGGGAATCTTTTTTAGAATAATGCGCTCTGTTTCTTCTAATTCCATTTTTCCATGTAATAGCTCTTTTGCTAAGAAGATAAAGACTTCCTCATCGGTAATAGAATTACAAGTATACATGTGAAGGATAAGATGCCATTTGTTAGCAGTTAAACCTGTTTCTTCTTTTAGTTCTCTTTTGGCAGCTCCCAAAACATCTTCATTTTTTGAGGCACCTCCTCCTGGTATTTCCCAAGAATATCGGTCTATAGGATACCGATATTGACCAACAAGCCAAAGATGTTTATCTTCCTCAAGTGCGATAATTCCGACTGTCCTTTTTTTGAACTTAATCCTGGCATATAGACTCTTTAGTCCCCGTGGACTAATAACCTTATCTTCTTGAAGAATAATCCATTCATTCTCATAAATATCCCTTGAGGTTAAAGTCTTCCAAGGATTAACCATTTCTGTTTCATGAACAGATAACAATTCAGGCTTCCTCATTCTATAATTAGACCTTCTTCTACAGCTGTGTTATCATAAAACATCTTTCTTGCCTGTCTATCAGCTTCTATTGGTTCTTGCAGGGATTCCCACAACCGTTACGCCTGCTGGGACATCTTGCGTGACAACCGCACCTGCACCTACTATAGAATCATCCCCAATATGTATACGCGGCAGAACTGTTGCACCCGCACCTATCCATACATTAATCCCCAAAATGACAAGGCCACATAAAGTAGCGCCAGGGGAAATTTCTACACCATCTGATAACGTGCATTCATGATCAATAGATGCCTTTGTATTTATTATGCATTGCCTCCCAATTTTTGCTTCAGGATTAACAATTGAACCTGCCATAAACTGGCAACCTTTTCCAACGGTGGCATTTATTGCAATTTGGGCGCTATGATGCGCTATTGTAACTGGCAATAGTCCTGCAGCAACCATCAGTTCATGATACTTCATTCGTACACGCCCATAGGGATTGCCAATAGCAACGCAAAATCCAATTTCATTACGACGAGACTGCGGTTGAAGCCATTCATGGAAACCGTCTAATCCAAAATACAGAGGCACATCCGGAAAGGGGGAGGGAAGATTCGGCGTATCATCAAAGACAGCCGCTACCTTGGAACCGTAGCTCTCAATAATTGGGCGTAAAACTTTTGCCTGACCAGTGCCACCCCAAAGAATTATTATTGGTGGCAATCTATTTAAGTGATCATTCATTTTGGCGATATTCTTCCCATAGAAAATGTAATTTAAAGCGAATTACTTAATCGAAGGACCTTTAATCCAGTCATATCCAATTTCGATGTCATCATACGGAATCCTGCCCTCATCTTCTGGATTGTAAATATTAGATGTTATGTAAAACAGGTGCGCCGGACCGCTAATACATTTACAGCCGTGAGCTACGCCAGGCGGAATGCGCAGAACTCCTGCCGTATGGTTTTCACCCATGAAAAGTTCCATCGTTTCTTTATAGTTCGAAGAGTTATGACGTGCGTCATGTAAGGCCACTTTCAAAACACCTCCCGCTACATACCACCAGTCAACTTGCTTTTGATGAATATGCCAAGCCTTCACGACACCGGTGTACATCAAGGAGTGGCTCCATTGACCAAATCCCTCGGCAAAAAATTCATCCGTTAAACGTATGATCTCACAAAAAAACCCACGTTCGTCCGAGTGTGTTACCAAATTTTTGAACATGACGCCTTCAATCATCGTTTTTCTCCAAAAACTTTTGGATTGCAGCCGTTATAGTGTGAAGCTCTGTCTCTGTCAGCTCTGGATATATGGGCAGGGAGAGGATCTCATCAGCAGCTTTTTCTGTCTCTTCCATGCCGTCTCCGCAGCGAATGCGCCCTCGGTAGGCTGGCTGCAGGTGGACGGGTATTGGATAGTGGATCAAGGCACCGATGCCCCGCTTCTTCAGAAAAGTCCAGAGGTCATCTCTTCTCCGTAAACGTACCACATAAAGATGATAAACATGGCTAGCATCCCGTCTGCAGTTTGGAATGCTTATGCCTGTTTCTCTAAGATTGTCGTCATATAGTTTGGCGATTTCAGTCCTCTTCGTATTGTCACCATCCAAATAGCGAAGTTTTACTCGTAATATGGCTGCCTGCAGTTCGTCAAGGCGGGAGTTCCATCCGCGTGCATGGCTGATATAGCGTTCAACCCATCCATATTCACGCAATAAGCGTGCCTTTTGGGCAAGTTCGTCATTGGCAGTTACCACTATGCCGCCATCCCCTAATCCCCCCAAATTCTTTGTGGGATAGAAACTAAAGCAGGCCATATCGCCAAATGAACCGACACGCCCATTTCTGTAAGTTGCACCAGTTGCTTGAGCACAGTCTTCAATCACACGTAATCCATGTTTTTGTGCAATCTCAAGAATTGGTGACAGGTCTGCGGGTTGGCCATAGAGATGAACGGGAATTACGGCCTTTGTTCGAGGTGTAATCATTTTTTCCAACTTTTCTGGATTTAGCGTGTAATACTGCGACTCGATATCAACAAATACCGGGATAGCGCCTGTTAATTCAATAGCAGCGACTGTGGCCACGGCAGTGTGGGAAACGGTTATCACTTCATCACCATGTCCCACATCAGATGCTGCGAGAGCAAGGTGAATAGCTTCCGTACCGCTCCCCACACCTATACCGTGAGACAAGCCGATATAAGTGGCAAACTCGTTTTCAAAGGTTTTAACTTCCTCACCCAGTATATACCATCCTTTATCCAGAACACGATGGATGGCTTCGTCTAATTCAGGCTTATGTGCCAAATATTGGGCATAAGGGTTACTGCAGAGGATCATCCGATTATTTGCACCTTCGGTACATAGACTATCCATTTGCCACCCCTACCAATGAAAGTCTTTTCTTTTGCCATAATCTCGGCAGCATGATTCCAACCAAAGAGCAATGCATAATCGGGGTAGTCTGTTTTGAATTCTTCATAAGGGCGAACAGGAATATGAACACCCGGACTGTATTTTCCTTGCTTGATGGGTGTTGTATCGCTTATATATTCCAGAAGGTCCGTGGTTATACTACAGTAGTTTGTAACAGTCGCACTTTTCGATGTTGCAGCGTAACCGACTACACGTCTGTTTTCATTTTTGAGATTCAATAGAAGCTGTTTTAATTGATCCCTGGATTTCTCCACAGATTTCCGAAACAGCTCATATGTTTCTCGTTGATGTAATCCCAACATACGTTCTTTGTCGATTTGCGTCATTACGGAAGAAGAAGGCGCATGAATACCCTTATGGGAAATATAGTATCTCATGGAGCCGCCATGAACGTTCTGCGGTTCAGTGTGAATAACTTCGAGCTCGTACTGAGAGAATAAATGTTGTATTGACTGCAGTGAAAAATAGAATGCATGTTCATCGTAGATCTGGTCATAGGCGGTTTTTTCCAGAATATCCCCAAGGTAAGGATCTTCGAAGATAAATATGCCGTCGGGTTTCAAAAGAAGCTTAATCCCTTTTGCTACGGAATGAAGGTATGGGATATGACACATGACATTGGCGGCAATGATTGCGTCGGCATGCCCGTTCTTGGATACAATCTGTCGGGCAATGTTTTCATCAAAAAATGCACAAATGGATGTAACCCCTTTTATAAGAGCGGCTTCTGCAACATTGGCTGACGGCTCTACACCGAGATGGCGTATGTTTCGCCTGGCAAAGTTTTCAAGAAGGATGCCATCGTTGCTTCCGATTTCGACAACAAAGGGGTCACAAACTCCTGCCAGAAAATCCTGCATGACCCTTTCAGCAAACATTCCAAAGTGACGTGCCATAAAGGAAGATGTTGACGAGAAAAAGGCATATTGCTCATGGAACATTTTTTCCCGGTCAACAAATTCAAGCAACTGAACCATTTTGCATTTCGGACAGTATCCGACGATCAGATCGAAAAAATATTCGTGTTCGAATTGGGCCGGTGTCAAAAAACCGTTGGCAATTGGCATCCTGCCAAAAGAAATGAAAGGTTCAACTTCATAGGCACATATCTGGCACTGATACATAAATGCTTCCTTAATTATTAATGGTATTTGATGATAATTCTTTAGCAGTGCGATGGCACTTGTTATAGGCAGTTCTCAGTTCTTCCCATTCCGGATAAATAAGAAGGGCTTCGCCAAGTGCCTTTATGACATTCGTAACATAAAAATGTTCAAGATGTTTTGCGTGATCATTGATATCCGGCCCATAGTGTCTTCCATCCCATGTACAATAAAAGCAACCCACATTGATCAATTGGATAGCTCTGTTGATCTCATATCGTAGTTGTTTTTCCCAGCGCATCCTAAAACAGCGGATGATTTCACGTGTCAATTGTTCTTTTTTATCCAAAGAAAGAGATGAGTAGTTTATCAATTCGCAATGTGAATACATCAATCGGCAAAATGGCAATGTAATACCTTCCTCTAACCAGGGCGGATCCATTGATCGGATCAAATCCGTGTAATGCTCGTCGAAGGAGCGCTCGTAATTTCTTGTCAGGTTTCTTATGAAAAGAAAATCGTCAATTTGAATGATTTTCCCCGTCAGTGCGACTTCGGCAAGAAAGAGAGTGTCATGTGCATAGGCGTCTTTCCTGAAAGAACGGGCCTTGCGGATGACCTCACGTCTGAATAATCCGTACATTGCATTACACATCTTCAGCTCCCAGATGACGTGAAGAAATCGTTCGCATGGATCGTCCTGATCCGCTTTGACGGTATCATTACCGACGCCTAAATATTTTGAATGGTTTTGATAGACTTTCGACTTTGAGTACACGAGGACAATGGAATCATCTTCGTGAATCTTTTCAAAGCACTTCCTTATGTATGACTTCTCCATGCGGTCGTCATAAGATCCCCACATAAAGAAAGGCGCTGACGACAGTTCAGCAACACGGAAGAAATTTTGGATACCGGCGCAGTTGCTGTGGTCATCTGTGGGAAAATATTTTACGCGGTGATCCAATTTTTCGTAATGTATAGCGATTTCTTGAACAAAGGGATCATTTCCATGGTCAGAAATGATAACCTCAAAATCCTCAAAATCTTGAGATAAAATTGACTCTAGGGAATCAGCAAGCATGGTGCCGCCGCTGTAAAGAGGAAATCCAATACTGACCATCGGAATATGTCGGCCGTAAAGATGATCTGCCGGATTCAGAATGGTGACAGGCGTCATTTCCAAGTTATACCCCAATTGTTTAGCCAAAGAACCACAGGTATTATTCACAATATTTCTTGTGGCGGGAGACCACATTTCCGGAGTCGGAAAACGTCCATAGTTCTGAGAATTTAAACGCATTTCTAATATCTGTGCTATCTCTTTCTCACAGTATCCATCAATATTCAAGAATTCGAAAATTTCTTGGATTTTAGATGATCCGGATTGGATGTCCTCAAAACGAACGATCAAATATCTATCATTGTTTAATTGGGATAAAAATTTGAGTATCCAATTATAAGTTTCTGCCCAAAGCCAGCAGATCTTTTCGATTTGGCTAAAAGACTTCCAAGTTAAATAGAATTCGGAAATCTTTGGAGGTTGCATTCGTATAGGATCTTCGGTATGGCTCTGATAAAAGTTTTGTTTCAGAGCGGATCTAACGAATTGATACGGATGACGGACCAGGACGAGAAATTTGGAATGCGTTAATTCCTGGGCGATAGCATCTGCGAATGGCGTAAGTGCGGGCGTAGTTTCACCATATACGAAGCCATCTTTCAATGCTGCGGCAATGAGAGGAAAGCGCTTCTGTCTAAGGACATCAGATTTATTCACATTATCGCTCCATGCCAGAACCGATTCTCCTTCTATAGCCGGAGTGGGACAGAAATGTATCTTAACTCTCTTGGACGAAATCAAAATCTTCGATAGCGTATGAGTTCCGCAACACCCCGTGGATAGCACGAAAAAAGCTTCTGCTCGGCGTATTTCATCAGAAACGTTAGGAGCTAAAGACGGTCTGTGTGAGCCCCGGTGGGAGAGAAGATCGACCTCGTCAAGGATTTTTTTCATTTCCTCGTCCTGGGGGTTGCGCTGTACCAATTTTTTTAAAAGGGGCGCTATCGCCGCCAACTGGTTTGTTGTTCTCAGCACATGTACAAGATTAAGTGCAGCCTCCCGATAATAGGGATCGATGGATAACGCCTTGAGTAAGTAGTCGGTTGCTGTCTTGTTGTTTCCCTCCTGGTAGACGATGACACCCAGATTGTTTAAGGCTTCTATATTGCAGGGCTCTGTTTCGATTACAGATAGGAAGCATTGTTTTGCATCTTCGTATCTCCCTTTGCCAAAAAACTCATCACCCCGTTCAAACAAGTTTTTTGTTCGGACCAGGTCTTCATCCTTTACTGCATTCATCATTTCCATGCACATATCCTTTCATGAAGGAAGTTCTGAGCCTTTTCGCGCTAAAAAAAATTGATTTCAAATTGTACTCAATAGTCATGCCAGGACTTCAAATAGGAAATAGTGTGTAGCTAGGGCATTAGCTTCTTCCCATTCGGGAAGTTACTGTTTGTTCATCTGCCTTGACTTGTCTTACCGGAGGGAGAATGGGTTAGTTTTCTCGATATAGCTCCGCCCTCTCAATTACAAAATGAGGGGGATAGTTTTAATTGACAAACAAACCTCATCCTACCGACAGGCCTGGTGTAAATTTCTACTGATGATCACCGAGAGATGAATGCATTCTTGAAAATCAGAATTTGTTTTCAATCCCTCTTCCATTGTATTTTTTTGATGGCTTCCAATCACATGCTTCTATGTAAGCCCTCACCATATATTATAAAGCCAATTCTTTTGATTTTTTCCTGCATGAGAATTCGCCTTAATAACAGGTGTCAATCATTCAACCTGTGAACTTACGCGAAAATCATGCCGTTTCTAAGCAATGACATTAGAAATGAGGCGGCAAATAGTTCCTGATAAGAATTTTAACCGGGCATTCTTTACTTGCTTTGCCATGGGGAAACCTTTTGCAAGCTTTTCAAAGGTATCCTTTTTAAGCTTTCGCATTTATATGCTTCAACAGGTCGTTCCCCTCCTTGAATAAAGGATTTATTTTTAAAGCCTCCTGTATGGATGCCTTGGCACGATTCCAATCCTCCTTTTCCACTAGGACCCTTGCCATGTTGTAATGCAAGCCCTCATCATCTGGAAGGATAGCGAGAGCCTTTTCGAATTCACCTATTGCCCTATCGTAGGCCCCTTCTCTTCGGAAACGAATGCCATTGCTGTTGTATGTTTGAACAATGAAGGTTACCAAGAGGTCATTATCTGCTATGAGTTCTCTCGCCTGCGTATATTCTCCCTGATCTATAATATTCATGATCATTTGAGCCTCCGCTACTATGTCTTTGGCAGCATCTTGAACAGATGCGTCAGATTTTTGACTAAGATCAACATTATCCCGTACCCCTTCGTCTCCAACACTGATTAATTGCTTAACAAATTCAAGAGAACTGCTGAGATCCTTTGCATGGAACGATACGGGTCCGAATATCTTCTTGAAATCCTTGCTTTCCGAAAGTGTCAGCTGAAAAGAATTAACTTCCTCCAGCAGTACTTTTTCGTCAGACGGCAGCATCTGCGTACTCAGGGTCTTTTCCAGAACTGACTTGAAATAGACAAGACAGGTGTGAACATTACCCTGCTTAATCTTTGCCTTGCATTCATTCAACTGCTTGGTGATTTTGGCTATTTCTTCTCTCTTAATTTCTACTGCCATTTCTATTCCTTCGATTCATGGTTAATATGCAAGAAGCATGCAATTGCTGTTTGTTGTATTCAAACGCCTACGTACACTTCTTGAAGTTTTAATACCCGCGTTCTGAGAAAGGTACAATAGTTGCATCGGATTAATTCGTTGCTGGTTCTTCATTACTGAAAAAAGCCAACAAGGACTTGTTAATCTATGTCACCGCAAGAGGTACAGAGTTTCTGTTATCTGCTCTTAAAGTTTTTCATTTGCGTGTCGATAAGTAGGTACAGGGGTTGCAATGGATTAATTCGTTGCTATCGGTTCATCGTAAATATTCAAGAGGTTTGATATGGCTGAATCTCTTTATTCTACCTCAGAGGTAGCAAGATTATTCGAAATCAACAGAGTAACCATATACCGCTGGGTTCAAGAAGGGGTCGTGAAGGCGTACAAGGTTGGCAAGCATCTCAAGATACCTGCATCCGAGGTAGAGAGACTATGGAAAGAGTTTGGCTTTCCTGAAGCACCGCACATGCGCGTTGCCGATCTTTCTCAGAAAGATGGATTGCACAATTCGATCAATTCCGGCGTGAAATATAAGCAACAGAAAAAATTAGTCATGGCTGTAGATAGTAATAAAGGCGATTTCAAGTTTATAAGAGAAATATTTGCAGCAGCAAAACTCAAAGGAAAGTGCGTCCTGGAGACATATACGGACAATCTTGAAGCGGCCCTCGCCATAGGCAAAGAAAAACCTGATCTGCTGCTCATAAAAATTAGGAAATCTAACGGGAGCGGTGAAGAGTTCGCAAAGAAAATCAAAGGTCTTCATTCTGATATTAAGATCATCTTCATCGGTAATGTTTCCACGAACCGGCATAAAAGAGAAGGAGCCGTGTTTCCTGATAATGCGGCCGTAACTGTCGGATGGGCAAGACTGTATCAAGAAATTGCAAGAGCCCTTGGATTCAATGGCAGGCGCTGAGAGGAAATGCGCTTGGCAGGCAGAATAAGTGATGGTTAGACACAGAGGAATTGATAGGCGGCAATAAATAGAAAGGGGGTGGCATGGATTCAGTCAATAAGTGGGTCAAGTTGGCAAGCTGTAAATCAGCAAAGGATGACAGGTAAAAAGATAAACAAGAGGAAGAAGATAAAGGGGAGGAAAGAAATGAAAAAACTGATGGCAATAATTATGGTGGCAGTCTTCTTAGTATGCGGGATCGCTTATGCCGGTAAAGGCACAGCGAAGGAGGCTGTGGCAATGGTGGATAAGGCAGTTGCATACTTGCAGGCGAATGGAAAGGAAAAAGCCTTTGCGGCATTTGATGACCCGAAGGGGCAGTTTGTGAAGGACGATTTGTATATTTACATTATGGACTTTAAGGGCGATATCTTGTCACATGGTGCGAACAAGAAGTTGATAGGCCAGCACTTTATCGATATCCGGGACACCGATGGAAAGCTCTTTTTCCGGGAGATTATAGATGTGGCCAAGGCGAAGGGAATCGGATGGGTTAATTACAAGTGGACGAATCCTGTTACAAAGAAGGTTGAAGCGAAATCGGCATATCTCAAAAAATCAGGCGACTACATTGTAGTTTGCGGAATATACAAGTAGTTGTGCAAGAATGGTCAGATAGGCCTCGTGCCTATCTGACCGTCAAGATTGAATTATAAGGGGGTATTGACGTGAAAAAGGTTATCAGAAATTTGAAGATGGTCAAAAAAATGATGTTGCTCCCTGCAGTCGTCTTCGTATTCCTCATCGCGTTGGCATATGGAGCCTACGATGGGCTTACGAATCAAAAGGCAGCTATTGAGGACATATTCAACAACCGTTTTAAGACTTACCAGGACTGCGCCGATCTTATCAAAAAGATAGGGAATGTCCATGCGAATATTTATAAGGTTATCAGCTGGACAAACGCAAATTATGATGATCAGAAAATTGACGCCCTTGCAAATGAACAGAAGACCACTCTGGAAAAGACCATTGAGCTCGTAAAGAATACGCTGAAAGCGAGTGCCCTCACTTCTGACGAGAAGAAGCTCTTTCAAAGAACTCTCGATGACATGCTAGAATATCAGAAACCGGCGACTGGCGTGATAAGTGTGGGGAAAGCGGATTTGAATGCGGCGACGATGTTCATGGGTACAGCGGATGAGAAATATCAGGTACTCAGCCAGACATTGGAAGAACTCCTGGCACTGGAGAAAAAGTTGAGCGGCGACAAGTACGATTCTTCTATCCATAGCTTCAATATGGTGATGAAAACGTTTATTATCGTGCTGGTAGTCGCTATCGTCCTATCAGTGGTGACCAACATTTTTATTACCAGGCTTGTTACCCAGCCGATCAAAGAGTCAATTGAGGTAATCAAGAAGGTAGCCGATGGTGATCTTACGCAGGAAATCAATGTGGATTCCAAGGATGAGATAGGTGATCTTGCTTCGTCTATCAATACCATGCGGATGAAGATGGGAGATGCAGTAGGCCAGTCGCTGTCGATTTCGCATGTTCTGTCTGAATCATCTTCCCGGCAGGCTGCTGCACTGGAGGAGACATCGGCATCTCTGGACGAGATGGCTTCCATGACAAGACAGAATGCAAGCAATACGGCCGAGGCCAATAAGCTGATGGCCGCGGCCAAGCAGGCTATTGAAAAGGCAAACGTTTCTATGGCTGATCTGACCAGATCGATGAAGGAGATCGCAACTGCGAGCGAGCAGACCCAGAAGATCATCAAAAGCATAGATGAAGTTGCTTTTCAAACGAACCTGTTGGCTTTGAATGCGGCGGTGGAAGCCGCACGTGCAGGAGAGGCGGGAGCAGGTTTTGCGGTGGTCGCCGATGAGGTCAGGAATCTCGCCCTGCGAGCAACGGATTCTGCAAAAAATACGGCTTCTCTTATTGAGGATATCGTTAAAAAGGTCAGAGGTGGAGAATCTCTCTTGAATGTTACCAATGAAGTCTTTAGCGAGGTCACGGTAAGCTCAACCAAGGTTGTCGAGCTAATGGGGGAAATCGCAGCTGCATCCCAGGAGCAATCGCAGGGAATCGATCAGGTGAACAGGGCTGTGGCCGAGATGAATCAGGTTACACAACAGAATGCCGCCAGCGCGGAAGAATTGTCCGCCACGATGTCGATGTTCAAGGTTGGAGATAACAATGGACAGAACCTGGGGGAGGGTTTATCCCAGAAGAGACCTGTAAAGAAGCTTTCTCTTTCACAAGACGGCCGGGGAGATTCCGAAAGGATTATTCCCTTGAAGGATGAAGACTTCGTCTGACGTGAGAAAAAGATTTTTCTGTTCGATGGTCTTGCACGTATGTTGAGATGTGGAGACGTGGGCCAGGGCAATATGCTTGGCTTAAGGAAATGAAGGGACACGGTTGTGGAAAATAGTATTATGAGGAGGTACTGAACTATGCCGGAGACATCAGTAGTAACAAAAGAAAGCGCTATGTCTCAGACAGCGGACAGAGAGCCGCAAAGAGAAGGAAAATACCTTACCTTTGGTCTTGGAAGTGAAGAATACGGATTAGAGATACTTAAGGTAAAGGAAATCATCGGTGTCATGAATATTACATCTGTTCCTCAGACCCCCAAGTACGTAAAAGGCGTCATTAATTTAAGGGGCAAGGTTATTCCCGTCATTGATCTGCGCCTGAAGTTTGGCATGGAGGCCATGGAGTACAATGACAGAACCTGCATTATTGTCGTCGATATCGCAGGCAAAGCAGGCAAGAAGACAGTCATGGGCATCGTTGTGGATTCTGTTTCTGAGGTACTCAATATTAAAGGTGAAGAAATAGAAGATACGCCGACATTTGGTGTGAGATTGGCGACGGATTATATATTGGGAATGGCCAAGGTAAAAGGAGGGGTTAAGATACTTCTCGATATTAACAAGGTATTGACAACAGATGCCGTTATGGCCGAATCGATGGTGCATTGAGGCATCAAATATTTCTGACGCTCGCAAATAGCTGTATCGATAACAGCAATAGTTAAATGTGTTAGCATATGGCGTCCATTGAACTGAAAGATATTGATTTTGAGAAGATAAGCCGTTTTGTTTACGATCTTTGCGGCATCCATTTACATGAAGGAAAGAAAGAGCTTGTTAAAGCGCGTCTGGGTAAGCGCCTGAGAGAGGGGAAATTTAGGTCCTTCTCAGAATATTATCGTTACGTCACCACTCAGCAGGGGGCAGATGAGTTGATCTGTATGATTGACTCACTCTCCACAAATTTGACCAGCTTTTTCAGGGAGGTTGAGCATTTTCAGCTGCTACGGAAGATCATACCGGAGATAGTAAAAATGCCCAGGAAAGGTCGCATCCCGAAGCTGAGAATATGGAGCGCTGGGTGCTCCACGGGGGAAGAGCCATATACAATTGCTATGACATTGAGAGAATTATTCAACAACGGGCAGTCTGATATCAAGATAATGGCGTCAGATATTTCTACAAGAGTGCTTAATACTGCCGTAAAAGGTGTATACCCCGAGGAAAAGGTCAAGGGCATTTCTCCTGATCTTTTAAAAAAATATTTTCAGGTCGGTCAGGGCGACTGGAGGGGACACTACAGGGTCAAAAAAGAAATTTACGAAATAATTGATTTTGTGAGGTTCAACCTCATGGATGCGCTTGCTTATGATGATCCCTTTGATGTCATATTCTGCAGAAATGTCATGATATATTTCGACAAGCCGACGCAGGGCAAGATAGTGCGTAAATTCTATGGATACTTGAAGGATGGCGGATATTTGTTTGTAGGGCGTTCTGAAAGTCTGACAGGGCTGAATCATCAATTCAAATATATAGGACCGAGCGTCTATCAAAAATAGTTATGAGCGAGATTATTGTCGGCATTTCAGATCTTAAGGTGAGCAATAATATAGATGCTGTTTTGGTTACCTATGCGCTTGGTTCATGTGTTGGTGTCACCGTCTATGATCCCGTAGTTAAAGTGGGAGGACTCTTACATTTTATGCTGCCAGAATCATCACTAGATATGAGAAAAGCAGGCGAAAATCCAGCTATGTTTGCGGATACGGGGATACCTCTATTGTTTAAGACTTGTTATGAACTTGGCGCAAAAAAAAGGCAGATGATTGTGAAAGTTGCTGGCGGGGCAAGTATTCTGGACGATGCGAATTTTTTCCGGATAGGCCAAAAAAACGTAACCGCCATGAAGAGACTGTTCTGGAAGAACAACGTTTTTATCGAAGGAGAGGACACGGGGAGCAACTGCAACCGAACTGTTTCCATACATATCTCAACGGGTAAAGTCTTTGTGAGGACGGCCCATAACGGGACCAGGGAGTTGGTATGATCTCAGACAAAATTCTAAAATCTATCAAGAACATTCCGGCATTTCCGGCAGTGGCAATGAAGGTTATGGCTTTGATTGATAATCCCAACTACTCCATTATGGATCTGGCAGATGTGGTCAAGTATGATCAGGCGATAACGGCCAATATACTGAGGATATGCAATTCTGCATATTTTGGCCTCCGTCACAAAATCGTAACAATAAATGACGCAATAATGCGCCTCGGTCAGCAAAATATCGTCCGTGCGGTCCAGGCTGCCGGAGTGTCGACATTCTACAGAAAAGCGAAGGGATATGGTCTGGAGGCTAACAAGCTCTGGGAGCACTCGGTGGGAGTGGCCCTTATGACCCAGATATTATCAAAGAGGATATTTCATTGCGAGGATGCCAGACTTTACACGACGGCCCTCCTCCATGACATCGGCAAAGTTATCATGGGTGAATTCGTCGACGAGTCATTTCCACAAATTCATAACCTCGTTTCAAAGGAGGGGATTTCTTTTCTTGATGCGGAAGAAAAGATCATCGGTGTTAATCATGCGGAGCTTGGCGGTAGCATAGCCTCTCAGTGGAACTTTCCTAAGGATATGAGGGATGCGATTGCATACCACCACAGACCTGATTTGATGCAGGATGAAGACAACAGTGGGGCCTGGCTTGTTTATCTCGCCGATCAGGCCTGTATTATGATGGGAATCGGTTTGGGGAGCGACGGCCTGGCATACAAGGGATTGTCTGAAGTAATTATTAAATTTAAACTTCGCCAGAGAGATTTTGAAGAATGCATCATGTTGATGCTGGAGGATCTTGACCGTGCCAAGGAAGTGATAGGCATGGTCTAAACATGATGACATTATCAAGAAGTAAAAAAAATGATGAGGTGCCGCGATGTCCTTTAATGTCCTGATCGTTGATGATTCTAAATCGGTGCGTTCCGTAATCAAAAAGATCATTACGATTTCAGGTTTCCAGATGGATCAATGCTATGAAGCCGTGAACGGAAAACAGGCTCTGGAGATTTTGTCGAAGGAATGGGTGGATGTCATTCTATCAGATTTGAATATGCCGGAGATGAACGGGTTTGAGATGCTGGCTGCCATAAAGGCGGACAGCCATCTGCAAGAAATACCTGTCATCATTATTTCAACAGAGGGCAGCGATGAGAAAAGGAATGCTGCTTTAAAAATGGGTGCGAAACAGTTCATTAAAAAGCCGTTTTCACCCGAGTATGTCAGAAGAGTTCTTTATGAAGTTATAGGCATGGAGGATGAAGAAACACATGAAAGAAATGAAAGAGATAATGATGGCAGCGATTTTTGATGTCGTCGAACAGATGTTTTATGTCTTTCTCGAGCCTGTATCTGATGAATATTCAAACTATGCCATGGAAGCGGCCATACAATTTAAAGGTGAAATGAAGGGTGAAATGAGCATCTTAGTCTCTGACGGATTAGCTAAAAGTATGGTTCATAATTTGTTGGGATTAGAAACAGGACAAATGACTAAAGAGGACATAGAGGATTGTGTGAAAGAAGTGGCAAACATGATCTGCGGAAACTTCTTAGGGAGACTGGACCAGACAAGAGAGTTTGATCTGTCCATGCCATCTTTTTCACGGCCGCCAAGAAAGGCAGTTGCGGGAAGTGATTCTTGCAGGCTGTATTTTGACTCCGATGGTGAGAGTTTCGGCGCCGTACTCAGACTGACAAATTCGCCGTAAGCGGGATTCATATACAGGGGAAGACGACGGAATGAGGGTATACAGGGGCCGGCTAAAGCAAGGATGAATTTTCAGGATATATGACACAGCAAAAAATAAAGACACTCATTGTTGATGATTCCGCCATTGTTCGGAAAATACTTTCCGAGGAGCTGTCAAGATTCGCCGATATAGAAGTCGTGGGAACAGCACCAGACCCCTTTGTCGCAAGAGACAAAATCGTGAAGCTGCAACCCCATGTCATAACGCTGGATATCGAGATGCCGAGAATGGATGGATTGACATTTCTGAGGAAGATAATGAAGTACTTCCCGTTACCGGTGATCATAGTCAGTTCGCTCACGCCAAAAGGGAGCAAAATGGCTTTAGAGGCGATGGAGATCGGGGCTATTGATGTTATAGGCAAACCAGGTGGTTCCTATTCTGTAGGCGACATGAGCGATATGTTGGCGGAGAAGATCAGGATTGCCTCGGTGGCTAATATACGGCACCGAAGCGGCTACGAGCCAAATTTTGAAAAGCCTGAACCTATAGGAGCGCTTACCGAAACGACCAACAAGGTTATTGCAATCGGGGCATCAACAGGTGGCACAGAGGCTCTGAAGGATGTCCTTTCCAGGATGCCGCCCAATTCACCGGGCATCGTTGTCGTGCAGCACATGCCGGCGAATTTTACATCCGCATTTGCCGAGAGGCTGAACGGCTTAAGCCAGATAACAGTTAAAGAGGCTGAGGACAATGATGCTGTGATACAGGGTAAGGCTGTAATTGCCCCGGGCAACCAGCATATGCTTTTGAGGAGAAGTGGGGCGCGATATTATGTCGAGGTGAAGGACGGTCCGAGGGTTCAGCACCAGCGTCCGTCGGTTGATGTTCTATTCAAGTCAATTGCAAGATATGCGGGATCGAATTCAATCGGGGTGATCCTGACAGGCATGGGAGCAGACGGTGCGGAAGGGTTATTAGAAATGAAACAGGCAGGCGCAAGAACGATCGCACAGGACGAAAAAACCTGTGTGGTTTTTGGTATGCCGAAAGAGGCAATCAAAATCGGTGCTGTGGACAAGGTAGTGCCGCTGGGACAAGTTGCGCAAGAAATACTAAGGATGGTTTAAAAGATGTCACATGATCAGTTGATGAACTTAATTGACGGCATAGCTTCGGACTTTCTATTTCTGGAAAATCAAGATGTTGACATTCCCACTGCCGGGAAGTTTCTCAATCAGCTTGATGCAATTATCAGAGGTGCAGAGGCTTTGAAGATAGAACATCTGTCTTGCGTAGCCAGAGGCTTAAGCAGTCTTTTGGAGAAGAAGATACTGGATGAGGTCAAAGATACGGAAACCGCTTTTGCCACCTTTGAAAAAGGCATAACCATCATGCAGGAAATCGATCGGAGCCTTAACAAAGGCGGAGATCAACAGGCTAACATCAGTGGCTTTATGGAATCCGTAAACCGCTTGATAGGTGCCACACCGGTGTTTGAATGCGAAAGTACCGCTGTCGAAAAGCGTGCTGAACCGGATAATGAGTCAAATTTCGGGTCGGAAAAGAAGGTCGAAATTCAGGATGAATCTTTATTGAGGGACTTTATAGTCGAGGGGCTTGAATACATAAACGAGATTGAAGTGAACATCCTGAGTCTGGAACAAGACCCGGGGAATAAAGATTGTGTAAATTCTATCTTCAGACCGTTTCATTCCATCAAGGGTGTGGCAAGTTTCCTCAACCTGGAAGAAATAAGGGATCTTGCCCATCACCTGGAGAGTCTTCTGGACAAGGTGAGAAACAATGAACTTTCCGTGACTGCCCAGGTTATTGACATCATTCTTGACGGCGCTGATGCCTTGAAGGCAATGATCGGGCAAGTGAGAGACCGCATGGAGGGCAGAGCAGCGGCAAGCCTTGAGATCGATATGCCGACGCTGGAGCAGCGAATACGATTTGCGCAACAGGGTAAATATGAGCAGTCAGAACCAAAGAAAATCGGCGAAATACTCGTTGAAGATGGTCTGATCTCTGAAGATGCCTTGGAGGAATCACTTGAGCTGACTAAGAAAGCACCCGATATGAGGATCGGTGAGGCGCTAATTGCCGAAGGGAAGGTAACCCCCAAGCAGGTATCTCAAGCCCTGAGAAAACAAATGAGTCAGGTTGTCGACGTGACATCAATCAGAGTGGATACGAGGAAGCTTGATGACCTGATAGACATGGTCGGTGAGTTGGTCATTACCCAGTCTATGATACGGCAGAGTCCCATCGTTCTATCCAATATGGACAGAAAATTTTTTAGAGATATTTCCCAGCTATCCAGCATCACATCCCAGTTGCAGAGAACGTCCACGAGCTTGAGGATGATTCCTATAAAGCAGACTTTTCAGAGGATGTCCCGATTGGTCAGAGATCTTTCGAGATCTGCCGGAAAATCGGTGAATGTGGTCACAGAAGGAGAGGATACGGAAATAGACAGGAATATGACGGAAGAGATTTATAACCCCCTTGTCCACCTGATCAGAAATGCTGTGGACCATGGTATTGAGCCTCCCGAGGATAGGATAAAGGCGGGAAAGGGAGAGACAGGAACAATCCAACTGAAAGCTTACCATAGGGGCGGCAACATCATGATTGAGATATCGGATGACGGGAAGGGGTTAAATAGAGAAAAGATATTAAACAAGGCAATAAGTAACGGCACTATCGCTTCTGCAACGGGCCTGTCTGATCAGGACATATATCGACTTATCCTGCTTCCCGGATTGTCAACGGCTGAGAAGATAACCGATGTATCCGGTCGGGGCGTTGGAATGGATGTGGTGAAACAGGCAGTGGACAAATTGAGAGGAAAGATAGAGATCAACAGCCATTACGGTTTTGGAACCACATTCGTGACAAGCTTTCCCCTGACGCTGGCCATCATCGACGGCATGATCGTGAGGGTAGGTCACGAAAAATACATTGTTCCGACTGCCGCGATTAGAAGATTGCTCCGTCCCAATAAAGAATATTACAACACCGTCATCGGTCGGGGCGAGGTTATAAATGTTATGGGCAACCTCTTGCCCCTGGTGCGGTTGCACGATTTATTCGACATAGAACCTGATTACCGGAATCCCTGGGAAGCAACGATCGTGGTCGTTGAGGGCGAAAACGGGTCGAAATGTCTGCTGGTAGATGAGATCGTGGGTCAAGAGGAGGTCGTCATCAAAGGTCTCAGTGAAAGTTTGAGGCATGTAAAAGGGGTATCGGGCGGCGCAATCTTAGGAGATGGGAACATAGGACTGATACTGGATCCGGAAGGGTTATTTGAATTGAGTGAATTGTAAGGCTTCGGAGGCAATGGAAAGAAGAAGAATTGATCTTAAGCGGGAGGATAGATTATGGATGTCAACAAAAAGATAAAAATCCTGGTTGTCGATGACTTTGCGACAATGAGAAAGGTTGTAAGGAACCTTTTGAAACAGTCCGGCTATGAAAATGTTACCGAGGCTGAAGACGGTGTGGCGGCCATGAACGTACTGAAGTCGACAAAAATTGATTTTGTAATATCCGACTGGAATATGCCCAATATGACAGGTATTGAGCTTCTAAGGGCAGTCAGGTCAGATAACGAATTGAGCGCGATGCCCTTTCTAATGGTGACTGCGGAGTCTCTTAAGGAGAACGTCGTGGAGGCGGTCAAAGCCGGCGTCAGCAATTATATTGTGAAACCGTTTACCGCCGAAGTTCTTGGTGAAAAAATAGACAAGATTTTGGAGAATATAAAGTAATTTTGAAAGGCATACGTTATGGACGTTAAATATATTAATCCCTTTCTGGAGGGAACCGTAGAGGTCTTAAAGACAATGGCGTTTGTCAATCCGACGCCTGGTAAGCCTTATCTCAAGAAAAACAATTTAGCCAAAGGTGATATTACCGGCATTATCGGTATCACCGGCACCATAAAAGGTTCACTTGCGTTGAGTTTCTCTACGGGCAGCATACTGAAAATAGTTTCGAACATGCTCGGCGAGGAGATAACTTCCCTCAATGGTGAAATCAGAGATGCCGTTGGTGAAATAACTAATATGGTATCCGGTGCGGCAAGGAAAAGAATTGAAGCCATGGGTGTCAGTCTATCTGCCTCGCTTCCCACTGTCGTTTCCGGGAAGGATCACTCAATCATGCATATGCTTGGCGGGCCCAGTATTGTAATACCTTTTGAAATGGAAGAGGGGACCTTCGTGGTAGATATCAGCATAGGTGATCCCCAGTGAGTCCGTGTTTTTTGGATCAGGTGTAATAAATATTGTTGTGAGTTAAGGACTAATTAGGTTCTTCCATTTAGAGAGATTAGCGATGGATTATAAAAGCGACAAAAGAGAATACGCGAGAGTGGCTGCATATTTGCCCCTTGATGTCCGTCTTGTGCCGCCGGAAGAGCGGGATATTCATAAGCCTCGAATTTCCGGGGTGGCGATACTGGACAATTTTGCAAAACCGCCGGAACTAGATGACAAGCCTCTGGCTCAGTGGCTCAACATGTTAAACGCTAAGCTTGACTCCATCATCAGTTCGCTAGCGGTTGAACGTGAGGGGTTTGGCTCTTTGACTTTCAATGCAATAAATATCAGCGCCGCCGGGATGGGCTTCAAGTCCAGAGACAAGTACGATGAGGGGGCCTTCCTGGAAATGAAAATTTTACTTTATATGTATCCCCACGTGGCTCTTTACTTGTACGGAGACGTGGTCAAGTCTGAACGGGAAGGCGATGACTTTAATACGGCCGTCAAATTTACCGGATTGAGCGATGACATAAGAGACGAGATTATAAAATTTGTTTTTAGGCGACAAAGGGAAATCCTCAGTGCGAAAAGGGGATAGCCTTAGGAAAATATGATAGCTATAATAGGATTCATTGTTGTTGCTGGAGCTATTGCCGGCGGTTACTTGATGGAACACGGCAACCTTTATGTGCTGCTCCAGCCTGCCGAGGTCGTTATAATCTTTGGCGCAGCCTTTGGTGCATTTCTGGTAGGATCGCCCATGAAGGTTATTAAATCAACATCGGGCAGTGTTTTGAAGATATTCAATAACAAGCCTTTCGTAAAAGCCGATTATCTTGAAGTTCTGATGCTCTTGAGCGAGATTTTCTACAAGATCAGAAAACAGGGACTCGTGTCAATTGAAGGCGATGTCGATGCGCCGCAGGAAAGTGCAATTTTTAAGAATTATCCGAAAATCCTTAAGAACCATCATGCAATCACATTTATTACGGATACTCTGAGAATGGTCATCACGACAACGATCGAGCCTCACGAGCTTGAATCGCTGATGGAGACGGAATTGGAAGAACATCATGAAGATTCATTGATACCTTCAAAGAGTATGGCTAATACTGCAGACGCCCTCCCCGGGTTGGGTATTGTAGCCGCCGTATTAGGAGTAGTCCTAACCATGGGAAAGATAGGTGAGCCGCCCGAGGTTCTGGGACACAGCATAGGAGCGGCACTGGTGGGTACATTCCTGGGCGTTCTGATGTGCTACGGTTTTGTGGGACCTATGTCAAAAAACCTGGAATATATTGCCCAGGAGGAATTCCAGTATCTGAATGTTCTGAAGATCGCCCTCAAGTCTTTTGTCAGCAATAACGCGGCGCCCATGGTCGCCATCGAATTCGGCAGAAGGGCGATTCCGGCGAAACAGAGGCCCTACTTCATAGAAGTTGAGGAAGCTGTCAGGCAGGTCAGGAAATAATGGCAGAAAGACTAAGACCCATAATCGTCATTAAAAAGATAAAGAAACATGAGGGACATCACGGAGGACAGTGGAAGGTCGCCTACGCGGACTTTATTACGGCCCTGATGGCTTTTTTTCTATTGCTGTGGTTGCTGGCCATGGTTTCTCCTGACAAGAGAATAGCATTGTCGCAGTATTTCAAAGAATTCACCGTCTTCAAGGAACAGGGTGAGAAAGTTACAAAAGGCGGGATTGGCATTCTTGAATTCGAGGGCGCCCGTCGAGCGGCCGGTAATGCACCCGGAAAAATGGAAGCGATGTCTCCTGAGAAATTGAAAACAAAAATCAAGGCCGCTGTTGAGGCAAACTTAAAGACACTGAAGGATCAAGTTCTTGTTGACGTGCATGAGGGATCTGTCAGGATACAAATTGTTGACAACGAGGGGAGCCAAATGTTTCTTCTGGGTAGCGCAAAGCCCACTGATAAAGCTCTGGAAATACTGTCGCTCGTATCTGAGACGATAAAAGAGACACCGAACAAAATTGTCGTTGAGGGACACACTGATGCACTGCCTTATAAGGGCGGTGAAACGACCAACTGGGAGCTCTCTACCGCCAGGGCATCCGCGGCGAGACGGGTTCTTGAAAACGATGGAGTAACAGCGGACAGGATCGCCAAAGTAGTGGGGTTTGCGGATAATGATTTGTTGATCAAACTTTACCCTAATGATCCTCGAAACAGAAGGATAAGCGTCATCCTTCTGCCTATTCAGTATAAGAATGCCTCGGATTCATTTAATCGCTGAAGGCGGAACCGAGCCGCTCGACTGCTGACTGTCAACGTGCTCTTAAGAAAATTTAACCATGCCGTCTCCGCCAGCGATTGAGCCTTTCAAATGCACCATCAACGGCTTTCAACAGCATTTCGGTCTGCACCGGCTTCGTGAAAAAGTCGTCGAATCCTGCCTCACGGCATTCCTCAATGTCATATAATGCTGCCCAACCGGTCATCGCGAAGATTATAGCAATGGGGTTGTCTTTCCTTATCTGTTTGCAAAGCTCTATGCCGTTCATGCCGAATAACTTGAGATCAAGGAATATGACCTCGATGTCTTCTTCTTTCAAAATCTCAAAGGCCGTCTCGGCCCCTTCTGCGAGTCGTACATCATAACCTTCTATCCCAAAAGCATCTTCAAGCAGATCGCGAACTACCACTTCATCATCGACTACCAAAATTTTCTTCGCCATGAAACCGCTCCCTATCCCTCAATGCGCAGAGCTTACTTATATATCTATCTCCATATCATCGGTTGTCACAAAGGTATTCTTGAATATTTCTCGCGCCACTCTCTCTGATTCCTTCCTTTCTCCTAAAGTTTTATATACTTCTGCGTCGAAATGAACGAGAGCTAGGCTTCTTACGCCGGCATCTCGGGCAATCCTTGCAGCAGTCTCCGGGTTTAGATGCGGCCAGTTCTCAGAGGACTGGCCGCTTTTGTATGAGCATTCAGCAATCAGGAGATCTGAGGATCTGGCCAGGTGGATGGCATTTTCACATAAACCTGTATCGGAGCAGTAGCTGATGACCCTTCCCTCTATTTCAAGTCTGTATCCAAGAGTCAGCGACAGGTGTCTAAGTTCTCGGGCCTCCACCACAAATGGAAGTTTATTAGCTTCATTGGGCAATTCATAAGTATTTACTGAATATGGAAGCTGCGAGATGGAAGCCGTAAAGGGGGCATTGAGAAACATTTCCAGAGTATCTCTTGTGCCGGTGGGTACGCAGATATTAAGGCCTTGTCGGAAGTTGAATTTATTCAGCGTATGCAACCCTGTAATGTGGTCCAGATGAAAATGGCTGAGGAAAAGGTAGACGGGTTTCGCATTCCCTTCATCTACATACCTATCCAGTTTGTAAAGGCCGTTTCCGGCATCGAGAATAATCTCATAATAGTTTGTTCTTATGAGAATACACACAGTGTTCCCGGTGTCAGTATCATACCAGCCGTTCGTACCCAAGAAAATCACTTTCACGTGTGCCATCTCAGACTTTTAATAACCAAGAATTATCTTTTTCGCTCTGTCGAAAACATTTATCCGAAAGCCAGGGTAACCGGGAATAGTCTGGTTTAGATACTTATTGATATACTGACTGTCATATAGTAGCATTCTTTCAAATTCTCCCACTTTCCCTGATTTCTCCAAATTTTTTTTAACCTCACAGGTAAAAATTTCTTCCAGTTGCCGTGCGTAATCCCTGGTTAGTTGTTTCAGGAATTCCTCATCAGGTCCACTTAATTTACCTTCTTGGAACAATTCGCGAACCCATTGTCTTGCGGTTTCCTCAAACATGTGCGTTTCCCTTTAAAAGAATGCCTCAGAATTTATCCAATTATGTCAAGAGTAAATAATTTAGCCCTTATATTTACTCTTCACCGTCACATTCTGGTGATTCCATATCGATGAAGAGTCCCTCTGTGCCAGCGGGAGACACATCAACCCTCTCCTCGCGTTTTTTGAGGTCATCGGTGTTGTATCCGTGCCAATCAATCCTGAAATTCTTGTGTTTGATTCCTTCCTGGCGGTCCATCTTTAATTGTTCCACAGGTTGAGCCGGGACTTCATTCCAAATTCTGCGTTGAACATTGGAATGAATATTCATGGCATTGGTTCTTTTCCCATTCAGTTGCGGAACGGATTTGAGCTTTTCAAATGTTTGCTTTCGTACTTGCTGTTAGCTGACAGCTTTCAACTGGAACCTTCATCCTCCCACACTCGATTTTGCATAATCGGTGAAAAGAATTATAGGAGAGACAGAGGAGGCTGTCAATGACAATCGAGTTAAGTGTATTGTTCAAGGTTGTAGTATTATAGCTGTCGTGATAGTATCCGGGGCGATGGCGACGACTCATGAGTTATTGAATGGAAGCGCATCCGGCAGAGCGGGTCGGCTGTCGAAGAAGTCTTGTCAGCGGTCATAGCCCGGATGCTGTAGCGGCAACGCGAGAGCCGGGAGGCCCCGCTGGATTCGACTTTAGAACCCCCTGCCTTTAGGCATGGGGAGGTTCAGGGGAAGTCTTATTTTGCGGGACGTGCGCTTCAATGCCCGGACTGGAGTATATTACATGTCTAAGAAATTAACGAATAAGGATAGATCGCAAGGGATGTCCAGATCGGAAAAAAGAGTCTCCGAGCGCGATTGGACGGAAAAGAAGGTACGCGAAGGTGAGAAGCTTTTTCAAAGCCTGACTGAAAACTCCTTTGCTGCCGCATTTGTTGTCCAGAATGGGAAATTTCGTTACATAAACACGAGTGCAGTTGCATATGCCGGTTATACGGCGGAAGATCTTATAGGAAAGGATTCGGATATCATCGTCCATCCGGATGACAGGGCGATGGTTAAGGAGAAAGCTCGTGAGATGCTGCAGGGAAGAGATCCCGCGCCGTTCGGATTCCGGATGGTTACCAAGAAGGGAACAATAAGATCGATACTTCAAATAGTATCTCCTATCCAGTATGACGGTAAGCAGGCTCTCCTCGGCAATGCAATCGACGTGACGCAGCGAAAAAAGGTGGAAGAGGCCCTCCGGGAGTCGGAGAGGCGTCTAGCCGATATCATTGATTTTCTGCCGGATGCGACTCTCGCTATTGACCGTAAAGGGACGGTTATTGCATGGAATCGGGCCATGGAGGATATGACGGGAGTGAAAGCTGAGAACATGCTGGGCAAGGGGAACTATGAGTATGCCCTGCCATTCTACGGCAAGCGAAGTCCGCTCTTGATCGATCAGGTGCTGAAGCCGGATAAGAAAACTGGACTGCAGTACCATACTATTCCCGAGAAAGAGCAGGACATCCTGATTGTAGAGACGTGGGTTCCCTCATTAAAAGGAAAGAAGGCCTTTCTCTGGGCAAAAGCAAGCCCCCTCTACGACAGCAAAGGAGAACTGGTCGGTGCCATCGAGTCGATGAGGGACATTACCAAACGCAAAGAAGCAGAAAAAATGTTGCAGGAATCCGAGGAAAAATACCGATCCCTCGCATCCACTGTTGATTTGATGTATCTCGTTGACAAAGATTGCAGATATCTGTTCATGAACGAAGGGCACTTATCGAGGTTTGGTATTCCTTTAGACAAAATGGAAGGGAGATTCTACAATGATTTCCATCTGAAAGAGGATGCGAAAGAATTTGCGGACATCGTAAAACGTATCTTCGAGACGGGCCAAGCCGTCCAGCATGAACACCTAAGCGGAAGAGATGGCAGATACTTTCTCAGGACATTAAGTCCCGTTAAAGATTCCGACGGAAGAACAACAGCAGTAACTGTTGTTTCCAAAGACATTACCGTACGCACGCGGGTGGAGGAGGCGCTGAGAGAATCAGAGAGGCGTCTGGCGGATATCATTGATTTTCTGCCGGACGCGACACTGGCAATTGACCTGACGGGTAAGGTTATTGCGTGGAATCATGCCATAGAGGAAATGACAGGGGTTAAGGCTTCCGACATATTAGGGAAAGGTGACTACGAATATGCGTTGCCCTTTTACGGCATACGAAGGCCCATTTTGGCAGATCTGGTACTGAAGCCGGATAAGAAAATCGAACGGAGTTATTATTCTATCCTCGAAAAGAATAAAGATCTCCTCATTGTAGAAACCTGGGTACCATTCCTGAAGTGGAAAAAAGCCTTCCTCTGGGCAAAAGCCAGTCCCCTTTATGATAGCAAAGGCGATATCGTGGGCGCCATTGAGTCGATCAGGGACATTACGGAGCGCAAAGAGGCGGAAAAAATGCTCCAGGAATCCGAGGAAAAATACCGATCCCTCGCATCCAGCATCGATTTGATGTATCTCGTTGACAAGGATTGCAGGTATCTATTCATGAATGAAGGGCTCCTGTCGAGGTTTGGCATTTCCTTAGGTGATATGGAAGGAAAATCATATGATGACTTCCATTCTGAAGAAGATGCGAGAGAATTCACGGAAATCATCGGCGGTATTTTCAAAATGGGCCAGGCAGTCCAGCATGAACACAAGAGTGAAAGAGATGATAAATACTTTCTGAGATCACTAAGTCCTGTTAAGGATTCTGAAGGCAGGACAATAGCCGTAACGGTAGTTTCGAAAGACATTACCAAGCGCAAGATGGCGGAAGAAGCACTAAGGGAATCAGAGAGGCGGTTGTCGGATATTATTGATTTCTTGCCGGATGCAACACTTGCGATCAACAGGAAAGGGAACGTGATTGCATGGAATCGCGCCATAGAGGAAATGACAGGGGTTAAGGCTTTCGACATACTAGGGAAAGGTGACTACGAATATGCGTTACCCTTTTACGGCATACGAAGGCCTATTTTAATTGACCTCGTCTTGAAACCGGACAAAAAATTTGAGCGGAGTTATTATTCTGTTTTCAAGAAGGAGGAGGCCCACTTGATCGTGGAGACGTGGGTTCCTGCTTTGAAGGATAAGAGAGCCTTCCTTTGGGCAAAGGCAAGTCCCCTTTACGACAGCAAAGGACGCATTGTCGGTGCCATAGAATCGATCCGTGACATTACAGTGCGCAAGCAGGCGGAGGAAATGCTGGAAAAGAGGGAGATTGAGCTTGAGGCAAAGACAAACGAACTTGAAGACCTAAATGCGGCCTTAAGGGTCCTGCTTAAGCAGAGAGAAGAGGATAAGAATGAGCTTGAGCAAAAGGTACTGTCAAATGTGAAGCTCCTCATACTGCCCTATATTGAGAAATTGAAGAGCCGCATAGATCTGAAGGGTTCATCCTATGTCAACATCCTCGAATCAAATCTAAGAGAAATCGTATCACCCTTTGCCCAAAAATTGTCAGTCAAGTACTTGAATCTTACCAACAGAGAGGTGCAGATAGCCAATCTTATAAAGGAGGGAAAAACAACTAAAGAAATAGCGGCACTTCTTAACGTTTCTGAAAGTGCAGTTAATGTATACCGTTATCATATCCGGCGCAAACTCAGCTTAACCAAAAAGCATAATCTTCGCTCCTACTTATCCACGTGATTTCCGAAAAGTTAAATATTTTTTAATATTAATTATTAATCTTTTAATATTGTCTTTTCATCTTTATACCTATATAAGATGTAAAATCTGATAGCAGCTTAAAGCTCCCAAATTTTTCCTTTTCAGTTTTAGATACTTATATCATTAACAGATACCAATAGTTAGTACGGTATACTCCATGACCTGCATCAAAAGGCTCCATAGAATGAAAGCGGCGGAACAATGGCGAGGTGGTTCATTCTTAAAGCAGAGGAATAATTTATATAATGCGGGGATTTAGGCAGTCACCATGGGGGAATTATAATTGATTTCTTTAATGTGATGGAAGGAGGTGGTCATTAGGTTTAGATTAGAGTTATGATCCGGTAAACGATTTCTGGAAGACTTTAACAACTTTAATTGGAATCAAAAAAGGAGGATGACATTATGGCAGGAGAATTACGGCCTCGTTGGGGTCAACCCATGACAGGCATCGTTTCTACCATAGCATTTTTTGTGATCGCGTGGATTACATGGTATCTTTTCAGCGATCCCCGTGGGCCCATGGGCTTATTTCCTTATCCGTTTGTTCTTATACTCGCCTGGATGATTCTTGTGGGTTTATGGCAGCACATGTTTTTGGGCGACTGGCCCTTTCAGAAATTGTCGCCACCCGTCAGAGGAGTGGTGATGACCATTGTGAACCTGATTGGTGTGTGGTTCCTTATCGAAGTCATTTTTGATCGGGTTTTAGGTCTCGGGTTCAATTTTTTAAGTCAAACCAATCTTAATGCACTGGCGGCGGCAGGAGCGACGGCGTTGCCCGAAGCGTGCGGGAAGACACTCAGTTTCGAAGCGATGAAAGGCGCACACTTTGCGCAGAGTGCAGGCGTAGGATTTGTGTTGATTGGATTCTTCGCGTATCCCTTTGTTACAATCCTCTTCGGAAAATGGCCTATCCGTCCCAGCAACCTGGAGCAGCCGGCAGCCGGTCTTGCGGAGATCGGTTGGTGCAGTCTGCTCACCCTTTTCTTCTACGTCGTTCTTATCGTTCCCTTCTTCGGTTTGGTCTTCGAGAAGATGTTCGGTAACGCCTATGGCATGAACACTCCCTGGTGGGGTGGTATCGGCGGCACTCCCCACTTGCACTGGGTATTCGGCTGGTGGGAGTGGGCGGTCATCGTCCTCTTCATGACTGCTAATGTATGGCGTATGAAACCCTGGTCGCTCATCAAGCTTCCCCAGCCCTGGAAAGGTCTTATCTCTTTCTGCGGCGTCATAGCCCTTGCCTATATCTGTGCTTTAATCTGTTTGAAACTGATTCCGCTATGGGCGAACATGGACGATATCACTCACCATCTGCCCGCTGGGGATAAGGGGAATCCCATACGCTTCCTGTGGTACCACTCGGCGGAGATTGCCGGTTTTACCCTGATTCCGTTCCTCCAGTGGCATCACTACTTCGATGATATGTGCCCGCAGAAGAATGTAGATTCCTGGGGAGGTTTTTGGTTTAGAACAGTAGGGGTGCTTATTCTAACAGCAGTTCTGTATGTGTGTTTCTACCACCTCAACTTCGGTTACTGGGGACTGGGCAATCACCATATGGAGCACGATATAGCCGAAAGGTTTATCAACGGTGAGTCTCTCATCTGGAATTTCTGGTGGATCATTCCCCTGCTCTGGAACGAGTGGTTCTTCCACAAGTGGCCTTTCTACGTTCATGATGAGCATCATTAATTAATTCGAGTCGAGGTAAAGGGGCTGACCGGCCCCTTTATCTCGCATTTAAGCATATGCTGCCCGTGCACAGGGATTTTGTTTCCGTGAACGAGGCGGGTGTGCGAATTGGCAATGTTTTTTGAAAAGGAGGAAGTTATGGCGAGAATTCGCGGGAAAGCTAAAAAAGCTGAAATTATGACGCTTGAAGAAGCCGTCAAGAAATACATGCATAACGGTATACAGATTGCCTTCAGCGGGTTTACGGGATTCAACAGAAACCCGATGGCCTTTGCCTGGGAAGTAGTAAGACAAAAATACAAGGACCTGCATGTTATCGACAGGCATGGCAGTTGCTGCACTTGGCTTCTTAACACCGTCGGCGCTATTAAAGTTTATGAAACCGACTGGATGGGCTGGGGCGAGATGGCGGGAAAACTCGACATCAACATGGAAAGGATTTACAAGGCAGGAAAGATAATCCTTGAGGACTACTCTCACGGCGCAATGGCCATGAGATTTCTTGCCGGGGCCATTGGGGCGCCATTCATTCCCTATTATGCGCCACTGGGATCAGACCTCTACAATCCGGACTATGATGCATTGGGCAAAGCTGGCCAGAGAAGTGGCAAGAATCCCAGGATTCCGAAGAAAAAATTCATTCAGATTGAAGAGCCTTTCTTTGGTGATGGAGAGGTCGTACTCCTGCCTGCTGCAAGGCCGGAACTGGCAGTCATTCACGTATCTAAGGTAGGTGACAAGGGGACGGCAAGATGGCGAGGCGTCGGGACGATTGACAAAGAAATCGCCTTTGCCTGTGACAAGGTCGTAATTACGGCCGAAGAGGTAGTTGCCGAGGGAGAGATGAGGAAGGATCCGGAAGCCAATCAGATTCCCTTCTTTACTGTTGACGCCATTGTAGAAGCGCCCTGGGGAGCCTTCCCGAGCGGTGTCCCTTTCTATTATGACTATGACGCGCCCTTTATGAGGGAAATGGATAAAGCATCAAGAAACGTCGAGGATTTGAAAAAATGGCTCGATGAATGGGTTTTTGGTCCAAAGAACTGGGAAGATTTTGTTGTTAAGCTCGGTGCAAGGAAATTGTTGTCCCTTAAAGCGGACAGTACTACCGGATACAGCACCAAGATGATGAGAGGAAAGAACCCGGCACCGAGGATGAAGATACCTTTATCCGTCGCTCGAAGTGGCTATTAAAAGGAAGGGGGGGAATGAAAATGGCTAAAACAATGGAAGAATTGATGGAGTTAATCGACAAGATGCCCGATGAGAAAGCCAAAGCGGGCGAATTTATCCTGCCGGAATTGATGGCTATCGCAATTGCTCACGAGGTCATGAACGATGATATCGTCTTTGCCGGTACGGGACTTCCCATGGTGGGGATTATGGCCGCCAACATGCTGAATGCGCCCAACGCGGTGTTGATATACGAATCGGGAGTATGCGACGGGAAGACCATGCATGTGCCCATGTCCGTGGCTGACCAGCGGGCTGCCAATATGTCTTCCACCCTTGGCGGATTGGTGGATACCTTCGGCTATTATTTGCAGCAGGGTTTTGTCACCTTAGGTTTCCTAGGGGGGGCTGCTATCGATAAATACGGCGGAGTGAATGTTACATCCATCGGTGATTACTATGCCCCGTCACACCGCTTCACAGGGTCCGGGGGGAACTCGGATATCGGTACGATGGCAAAGAGGACTGCTTACATTATCCTCCAGGAGAAGAGGAGGTTTCTGGAGAGAAACGATTATACAACAACACCCGGCTGGTGGTGCTGGGATTTCAAGACACGGGAGTGGAAGCCGAAGAAGGAAGTCTGGAAAGGCACACCTTATGCGGATTGCGGCCCCTGTGGCGTGGTAACGAATATGGGCGTATACCGGTTCGATGAAAAGGGGATAATTTACCTGGAGACCTGCCACCCCGGTATCACCGTGGAGAAGGTCAAAGAGAATTGCGGTTTTGATCTGAATGTTTCAAAGGTTAAAGGTGATACCCCAAACCCGACTTACAAGGAACTCTTTGTCCTCAGAGAGTTCGTTGATCCGGAATTGATCTTCCTGCCGGCGAAAACGGAATATCCCGCAGCGATCAAGTCAATTATTGGTTAGAAGAAACAACTCTAATATAGTGGGTCCTGTCAACCTGCCGTTCAGGCAGGCTGGCAGGATAGTTAGAAGGGAGGAAGGCATACGAATTTAGATCTGATAGAAGAGCAAACAATCATTCAGGACACGGCTCGGCGCTTCGCAAAGACTGAACTGGAACCGGTAGCGGCACGGCTGGACCAGGTAGGTGATCGGGCTGTCTTCCTAAAGAATTTGAAGAAGCTTGCAGAACTCGGTTTGATGGGCATCAATGTGAAGAGTGAATATGGAGGCTCCGAGGCAGGCGTTGTGTCCTTCAGTCTCGCGGTTACGGAAATCGCCAGGGCTTGTGCCTCCACGGCTGTTACCATGTCCGTCAATAATATGGTCTGTGAGGTAATTCAGGCTATTGGCTCCGAAGAACAGAAAATGGTGTACATCCCGAAGATATGCTCGGGTGAATACTATGCCGGCGGTTTTGGTTTGACTGAAACCGTGGCAGGCTCCGATGCCGCCGCGCTTCAGACATCTGCCGTTCTGGACGGTGATCAATGGGTTCTGAATGGGTCAAAGATGTTTATTACCAGTGCCGAATACGCGGGCGTGTTTGTCGTTTGGGCAGTGACCGATAAAAAGGCGAAGAAAGGCAGCGGAATCAGCACATTTCTCGTAGAAAGCGGTGCCCCCGGTCTTAAGATCGGGCGGTTAGAGCACAAAATGGGGCAGCACGCATCTTCAACGAATGAACTGATCTTTGAGGACTGCCGGATACCGAAATCAGCCCTCATGGGGAAAATGAATGGCGGCTTCAAGACGGCCACAGGAGAACTCGCGGGTGGACGCATAGGAATCGGCTCTCTCGCTTTAGGCATCGGACTTGCAGCGATGGATTACGCCACACGATATGCAATAGAAAGAAAGCAATTCGATCAGTCCATAACAAATTTCCAGGCTATCCAGTGGATGATTGCAGAATCTTATACGGAGTTGGAGGCGTCAAGACTTCTCCTCATGAATGCAGCGTTCAAGAAAGAGCAGGGCAAGCCCTTTGCAAGAGAAGCGTCTATGGCAAAGTATTTTGCGACCGAAGCAGCTGACAGGGCGTGTTTCAACGCTATTCAGATGCTTGGGGGGTATGGCTACACCAATGAATTTCCTGTCGAACGTTATGCGAGAGACGTCCGGATTACGTTGATCTATGAAGGGACCAATCAAATCCAACGGATGATAGTTGCAAGGGACATCATTAACAGCCTGAAAGAATCGGCGTAGACGGATCTCGGGGTTTGTGATAGCTCAGGGTTCCTATATATAAGTAGTGGAGGTTTCTGACTCATCGGATTAGCCGCGATCTCCAGCTTGTGCAGACGAGTGGAGGGTTCCGCTATTAGAGACCTGCCACTGCTGACGCTATATGGCGAGTAAGATAACAACGGAAGAGAAATCTCCCGTTCAGTTTAAAAAGTTGCTTTGAAAATTGTCTTCGAAAGCGCTCATGGTATCTTGTTTCTTTTCTTTCTCCGAAGACAAAATCCGATTTTGCAAAGCTAAAAAATGGGGGTAGTAATGGAAAAAGTGCCACAGAAATTGGAAAAGACCAGGGCAGAGATGTATGCTCATGCGCCAATCTCAAAGTTCGGTGAGAGAAAACCTGATTTCTCAACCATGGGACGAAAGATAAAAAGTCAATTCAAGAACGTCAGAGAAGTTGTCGTTGTTGAAGCATGCCGTACGCCTTACGGCAGATTCGGAGGAGCGCTGAAAGATTTCACGGCTCCTGAACTCGGGGCCTTGGCGATCAAAGAAGTAATCAGGCGGACAAACGGAAAGGTCAAGCCATCTGACGTGGATTACGTTTTCTTGGGGCAGGTAGTTCCTGCAGGGTGTGGGCAGATCCCCAGCAGGCAGGCGACTATACTGGCCGGTCTCCCCGAATCCATTCCCTCCATTACAATCAATAAAGTGTGTTCTTCAGGTATTAAGCCGATTGATCTTGCGGTCCAGATGATTCAACTGGGAAGGGCCGAAATTTGCGTAGCGGGCGGCCAGGAAAGCATGAGCAATGGCCCATATGCTCTGCCTGAGATGAGATGGGGGGCGAGGATGGGACTCCCGACTAGGCCGGCCCTTGATTTAGTGGTTTACGATGGGCTTTGGGACGCGTTCTATAACCGGCATATGGCCATTCACGGCTCTGAGGTTGGTGATGAATTCGGAGTTACACGGCAGGACCAGGATGAATGGGCCCTTCGCTCCCAACTGGCGGCAGTTGAGGCCATGAAGACGGGGAAATTGGATGATGAAATATTTCCCGTTGAAGTGAAGCAGGGCAAGAAGATCGTCATCTTCGACAAAGATGAAGGACCGAGGCCGGAAACTACGATGGAAGGGTTAGCTAAGCTGCCGCCCGTCTTCAATCATAAGAGCCCGGTCACCGGAGGCCCCGGAAGCGTCACAGCCGGCAATGCACCGGGTGTCAATGATGGCGGAGACGTCTGTCTGTTAATGAGCAGGGAAATGGCCGACAAACTGGGCATAAAACCCCTGTTTACAATACTCGATTACGCCGAGGTTTCCCAGCCGCCGAAGGACATTGCGACAGTGCCGGGACTCGCAATCAAGAAACTTCTCGAGCAGAATAGTATGACCCTCAATCAGATAGATCTGCTGGAGATCAACGAAGCCTTTGCCGCCGTTGTCTTGGTCAGCGCCCGCTATATTTTAGGCATGAGTAAAGAAGATATGTATAAAAGGGTCAATGTGAATGGAAGCGCCATCGCGTATGGTCACCCTATAGGTGCGACGGGCGCGAGGATAGTCATGACTCTTGCCTATGAACTGCGGCGAAGAGGCGGCGGGATCGGGATATGTGGAATCTGCTCGGGTCATGCTCAGGGTGACGCGATGCTTATTAAAGTGTAAACGATTGACTTTCCCTGAGGCTCAAGCTCTTTTTTTCGACCGTGTATCGCTTTCTTATCTCCGATGAAACGGTAAGGGAAAAGACTTTTGACTTGCCTCAATGGGAAAGCTGATGTTCTGATAACAAAAAAATAACGGGAGGAAGGTAGTGATGGCAGTTAAGACATTCGGTGTTATCGGAGCCGGTCAGATGGGCAACGGCATAGCTCAGGTTGCTGCAAGCCCAGGGGGCCTGAATGTAATCATGAATGACATTGCAGACCAGTTTGTCGACAAGGGGTACGATACGATTTCAAAAAACCTGGACCGCCTTGTTGCCAAGGAAAAGCTGACGGCTGACCAGAAAAAAGAAATAATGGGCCGCATCAAGAAGAGCACGAAGCTGGAAGACATGAAGGATGCCGATTTTGTTGTGGAGGCAGCGACAGAGCGAGAAGACCTCAAACTTGGGATATTCAGAAAACTTGATGAAGTCTGCAAGCCCGGGGTAATCCTTGCCACGAATACGTCCTCTATTCCCATTACGAGGATAGCCGGTGCAACAAAGAGGCCTGCATTAGTTATCGGGATGCATTTTATGAACCCCGTTCCCGTGATGAGACTCGTGGAGATCATCAAGGGTTTAGCTACCTCTCAGGAGACGTACAACACAACGGAGGCCCTGTCCAAGCAGTTCGGGAAAGTTCCCGTGGAATGCAATGACTTTCCGGGATTTTTATCGAACAGGATACTTATGCCCATGATCAATGAGGCCGTTTATACTCTGATGGAAGGAGTGGGCACACCAAAGGCCATTGATGATATTATGGTATTGGGCATGAATCACCCCATGGGTCCTCTCGCGTTGGCTGACCTGATTGGTCTCGATACATGCTGGGCCATAATGGACGTTCTTTACAAAGGATTTGGCGATTCCAAGTACCGTCCCTGTCCGCTCCTTAAGAAATATGTGGATGCAGGCTACATGGGAAGAAAAACGGGAAAAGGATTCTACGATTACAGCAAGTAATGCCTTAATTCGAAAAATATTCTTTCGTAACGAGAATATACTTTCGACGGTTGTAAAGCTAGCTTTAGGCGGGGAGTGCCGCCCGAGATCATGGCTGCAAGCCTCAGTATGAGATGTCTAAAAGCTGACGAGAAAAACAATATGCACTCGGAATGTTTTTCTGAGGCATCAGAAGAAAATGAAAAGGGGGTACATCGGATGGAATTCAAGAACCTCTTGTTTGCAGTTGAGGATGGTGTTGCTACAATAATGTTTAACAGGCCCAAGGCCTTGAATGCGATGAATACGGAAACTATGAAGGAGCTTATGGATGCGGCTACACTCTGCAGGAATGATGACGCTGTAAAGGTTCTCATCCTCACCGGGTCAGGAGACAAGGCCTTTGTAGCAGGTGCTGATATATCAGAGATGCAGAACTTGCGGCCTAAAGAGGCCCTTGCATTTATGGAACTTGGTAATGAGACTCTGCGGTTGATTGAAACGCTGCCCAAGCCTTCCATCGCTGCCGTTAACGGTTTTGCCCTGGGCGGCGGCACGGAGATCTCCATGTCCTGCGATATGAGATTTGCGTCCGAAACAGCCCGTTTCGGCCAGCCGGAAATACTGATCGGATTGATACCAGGATGGGGAGGAACTCAGAGGCTTGCGCGTTTAATAGGAATGGGGAGGGCCAAGGAACTCATCATGGGTGGCGAGCAGATCGATGCGAAAAGGGCTTTCGAAATCGGTCTTGTAAACAGGGTATTTCCTCTCGATCAGCTTCTCCCGGAAACGAAGAAATTCGCGCGGAAACTGGTCAACATGCCTGGTTTCGCCCTAAAAATGGCCAAGCATTCGATCAATTATGGTTATGATCTTGCGCTTGATAACGGAATCAGACTGGAGATGGAATGCTGCGCCCAGTGCTTCAGCACGGATGATCAGAAAGAAGGAATGAAGGCCTTCCTAGAAAAGAGAAAACCTGTTTACACTGGAAAGTAATTCGCCGTTTTATACAATGCTTTAATATAACATTATTCTAAGGGGGTTATGAGCCATGAATTTTGGTTTAACAGAAGATCAGCGGGACGTGAGGGAGATGGTACAGAAGTTCGCAGAACAGCAGATTAAACCCATAGCCGCAGAACTGGATAAGACCCACAGGCATCCGGAAGAGATCTGCCGTAAGCTCGGCGAAATGGGTATTATGGGAATTGCAGTTCCGCAGGAGTATGGCGGTGCGGGCATGGATACAGTGACATACGTCCACAGCCTGATCGCGATTTCCAAGGCGTGCGCAAGCTGCGGTGTTATTGTGTCGGTCAACAATTCTCTTTACGGGTACCCCGTATTGGCCTTTGGAACGGAAGAACAGAAGAAAAAATACCTTACTCCTGTGGCAGGCGGGAAGGTCGAAGGATGCTATGGGTTAACAGAGCCAAGCGCCGGATCGGATGCTGCTGCACTGAAGTGTCGCGCTGTATTGAAAGGTGACAAATATATAGTTAACGGGACCAAAATCTTCATAACGAACGGTAATGTGGCGCACTACTGCGTTTTAGCGGTTACGACCGATCCCGCGTTAGGATATAAAGGGGTCATCAATCTTATCGTGGATATGAAGAACACCCCAGGTTTTAAGGTAGGCAAGGTCGAGGAAAAGATGGGAATCCTTGCATCAGGTACGGCTGAGCTTGTCTTCGAGGACGCTGAGATACCGGCGGCAAACCTCTTGGGCAAACCGGGACAGGGGTTCAAGCAGATGATGATGGGACTGGATGCAGGGAGAATCGGCATCGGTTCCCAGGCCTGCGGTATCGGAAAGGCCGCTCTCGAAGACGCCCTTGCATATGCAAAAGAGAGGGTGCAGTTCGGCAAGCCGATTGCAACGTTCCAGGCGATCCAGTTCAAGCTCGCCGACATGGCGATGGAGCTCGATGCAGCGGAACTGATGCTCCTTCGCGCCGCCTGGATGGAAGATAACCATCTCGATTTTGAGAAGGAATCGGCCATGGCCAAGTGCTATGCATCCGACGTGGCAATGAAAGCCGCGATTGAAGGCGTGCAGATATTCGGCGGCTACGGCTACACCAAGGAATATCCTGCTGAGAGACACATGCGGGATGCGAAGATCTGCCAGATCTATGAGGGGACGAACGAGATCCAGAGGGTGGTTATCGCAAGAAAACTTTTGAGTATGAGATAAAGCCGTCAAGACGATAAGGCTCGTCTCATGGAAACAAGAAAAGGAGATTTCTGAAGAGACGTTCGTCTTTTAGTATATGCTTTGATGAAAATTATTTTTCGATTTTGAAGGGTGAGAACTCATACTCTTTTTCCTCTACTGCGAAAGCTACCCTGTCATCTTCGTTTACTGTGAGTTTGCCCTCTATGATGCGGCGGCATCCGAAGTCGAAAAAATTTACTTGGTGTGTAGGCACATCATTTTCATCCATTTGTTTGTAGTATTGCTCTTTTTCATCCGGTGTAAGTTCTCTGATGATGAGTTTTTGGCATCGTTCGCGGGCTTCCCATGCACCCTGGCGTATGGTGACCCTATAATTGCCGTGAAACTTTATGGGCATTTTGATTTTCATCGCTGTACCTCCGGAGTTCGTGCTGTTTTATGACCGGAGACTGCATAACATAAATTTGGATAGTTGTCCATTTATTGATAGCATCGAGGTTGCGGGTAGTCCTTTTTTCTTTTTGACAAACCCGCATGGAGGAGAGACAATTCACGGATTCGATAGTCGAGTCCTGACTGATAATAGTAATTATATCAGATTTATTGGAAGGAGGGGGTAATATGTATTTTGCAAAAGAGGTGCTGAGTCAATCCAGCGAGCTCAAGAAAAAATGGGAGGATGAGGTCCGGAAGGTGGTCAGTAAAGTTCCTGACCAGAGGGAACGATGGTCCACAGTTTCAGATCTCGAAATCAACAGGCTCTATGGTCCTGACGATATAAAGGATATGGACTTTGTCCGTGATATTGGATACCCCGGCCAGTTTCCATTCTTGCGTGGCAATCAGGCGACGGGTTATCGCGGGCGATACTGGACGTTCAGGATGTTTTCCGGTATGGGAAGCGCTGAAGACACCAACAAACGGTGGCATATGCTTCTCAAAGAGGGACAGACCGGCCTCAGTACAGCCTTTGATTTTCCAACTCTTATGGGCTACGATTCGGACTCGCCCAAGGCCCGTGGTGAGTGTGGGAAGTGCGGGGTCGCCATAGATACCCTCGAGGATTTGCTGCAGTTGGTGGACGGTATTCCCATGGATGAGGTTACCACGTCCATGACAATCAATCCGCCGGCTACTGTGCTCTGGGCGATGTACTGTGCAGCGGCACAGATCAAGGGTATACCGCTTACCAAGATAGGCGGCACGATCCAGAATGACATGCTGAAGGAATTCATTGCACAGAAGACCTTCATGTGTCCACCGGAGCCGTCAGTAAGACTCATCAGTGACACCGTTGAATTCGGGACGAAATATGTTCCCAGATGGAACACCATCAGCATCAGCGGATACCATATCAGGGAAGCCGGTTCCACGGCGGTTCAGGAACTTGCTTTTACTCTTAGAGACGGCATGGAGTATGTGGAGGACGTCGTAAACCGGAAAGGGTTGAACGTCGATGAATTTGCTCCGCGACTTTCATTTTTCTTTAATTCCCATGTAGATTTCTTCGAGGAAATCTGTAAGATGCGCGCTGCCCGGAGGATCTGGGCAAAAGTCATGCGGGATCGCTATAAGGCCAAGGACCCGAGATCGTGGTGGATGCGCTTCCATACTCAGACCGCCGGATGCTCGCTGACGGCTCAGCAGCCGTACAACAACGTCGTGCGGACGGCCACGCAGGCCCTCGCCGCTGTCCTTGGCGGCACCCAGTCCTTGCACACCAATTCCCTTGATGAGGTGATGTGTCTTCCTTCGGATCATGCGGTGCAGATCGCGCTTCGAACCCAGCAGATCATCGCGGAAGAGACCGGCGCTGCCAATACGGTTGATCCGCTGGCAGGTTCGTATTTCGTCGAAGCATTAACCAACGAAATGGAAGAGCAGACGTGGGACTACATCAATAAGATTGACGAGATGGGCGGTATGGTTGCCGCAATAGATAAGGGGTTCCCGCAGTTGGAGATAGCTGATGCGGCCTACAAGTTCCAAAGGCAGATAGACTCCTGTGAAAAGATTATGGTAGGCGTCAACAAATATGTTACCGATGAAGAGATACCCATCCCTCTTTTAGAGATTGATGATAAAGTTGAAGAAGATCAGATCGCGCGGTTGAATGCAGTCCGCAGAAAGCGGGACAATAAGGCAGTAAAGAAGAGTCTCGAAGACATTAAAAATGCGTGCAAGAAGGGTGAAAACGTCATGCCCCACTGTATTGAGGCCGTTAAGAATCTGGCCAGTATCCAAGAGGTGTGCGACGTCTATCGTGAGCTCTATGGTGAGTATCGTGATCCGGGACTCTATTAGGACTGATTGACGGAGGAGATGGTAATGGTTAAGAGAAAGATTCGTGTTATGGTAGCAAAACCAGGTCTTGACGGTCATGACAGGGGCGCCAGGATTTTAGCCAGGTGTTTCCGGGACGCTGGTTTTGAAGTAATATATACGGGGTGTCATCAGACACCGGCGCAGATTGCAGCGTCGGCAATCCAGGAAGACGTGGATCTCGTAGGCTTGAGCTGTCTATCGGGGGCACATCGGTATTTATTTCCCCAGGTAGTCCATCTGTTGAAGGAGAAAGGTGCAGATGATATCACCGTGATCGGCGGGGGAATCATCCCCGAACAGGATTTTCAGAAACTCTATGACGCAGGCATCAAGGCGATTTTTGTACCGGGTACTACCCTGGATACGATCGTGACGTGGGTTAACAAAAATGTAAAACCGGTGGAAAGAACGTAATGGAGAGAGGAAAGAGGATTAAGGCGGGTGACATTAGGACTGCCTCCCGCCTTATAAGAGATATAGAGGATAGTATCCCCGAAGCAAAACTGGCTATAAAACATATTTTCCCATATACGGGCAAGGCCCAGGTCGTTGGGATTACGGGTTCGCCTGGGGCAGGGAAGAGCACTATTGTTGACGGTCTCATCGAGACAAGCCGTAAGAAGGAAAAAACGGTAGGGGTTCTCGCCGTTGATCCGACAAGTCCCTTTACGGGAGGAGCAACGCTCGGTGATAGGATCCGTATGCAGCGCCATTCCGAGGATACAGGCGTCTTCATACGGAGCCTCGCCACGCGGGGTTCACTCGGCGGCCTCTCAAAGGCAGTTGGCGATGCCATCCATGTTATGGATGCAATGGGGAAAGATGTGATATTTGTAGAAACCGTAGGTACGGGCCAACAGGAGGTGGAGATTATCCACTATGCCCATACGGTAGTCGTTGTCCTTGTGCCTGGTATGGGAGATGAAATCCAGGCAATCAAGGCAGGAATCATGGAGATTGCAGACGTATTCGTCGTCAACAAGGCGGATCGTGACGGAGCAGCGAAACTCCAGCGGGAATTGATGACCATGATCGAAATGTCACCGACTCCTCCCGGGGCTTGGAAGCCGCCTGTCGTTACACTCAGGAATTCCTTTAAGCCTGAAGAATTTGAAGAGGACCTTCGAACATTATCTTCCAAGGTGCAGGAACACTTTGACTATCTGATAAGCAGTGATCTTATCGGTGACAGGCAGCGGCGCAAGAGGTTGCATGAGCTGAATGAGGCCCTGCGATACAGCATCCTCGAACCTGTATTAGAGATGCTCGTCAAAACGGGTGAACTCGACAGTATGGTCGAAAAAATACTGAAGAAAGAATCGGATCCCTCCACTCTGGCTGAAGAAATAGCCAGAAAATATTTACAGGGGTGTTTTTAGGGAGATTATTTTTTTGTTACATTCCGGCCAGTGTCATTGAACAATCTGCGGGATAGCATACATGCTATAATTGGTTGGATCTGTGCACAAGTTCCGATAGTCACCCTATGGACTCAGGCTCTATTTAAGATCAGTTGGTGAGCGGATGAAACTCTTCTGTTTTCAAGTCAGGGTCGGCTTTCCAGGTCGTCAAGTTTCTTCTGCTTTTCTTCGATAAGCTTTTGCTGTTCATCCACAAGCGTACGCCAGTGGTGTCTCTGTGCATAACCGGAGGCCTGATTCATATTCGCCCTGTAGTTTTCTTCGTCTCTTTTTGCCTTCTCCAAATCTTCTTTGATAGCTTTAATATTTTCTTCCTTTTCATTCCTTTTCGTCTCGGTCTCACGATATCTCTGCGATTTTTCATTGCCTTCTTTTTCCAATGCTGCTTTTTGCTCTTCTGTAATTTTAGGCAACGAATCCAATGTCTTAACATTGACTCCGGGCGGGGGGCTATCTGTGATGATCACCGTGCCGTCTTTGTCGATATACCGGTAAAGTGTTTGCCCCTGTGCTTCGCCGGCAGCAGCAATCCAAATAAAACTCAGCAGCAGCAGTAGCAGTAGTAGAGACACCCTTGGCAATAATCTGCACAATTTATAAGAAGCCATGCCATGAGCCCTCCCAACTTCGATTATTCATCTAATAAAAATATTCTAAATTTTCGATGATGTCAATTGTATTTGTACATTTGCAATGCCATCATACTGACGACAGATTGAGCCGTATTTCATCCACATATTTCCTTAAGAAATTAATTAAAAATACTCTCCCGGGATGAAGTTATGCGGAGAAAGAAATCAATGATGCGTAGTTTACGGCGCTGTCCGTCTCACGTTCGTGGTAAGTATCAAAGTGAAGTATGTCCGTGCGGTTTTCTGCAAGCAGGCTGGCGAAAAGTAGGATAGCAGGAAGACCGCAGACGTGGTACCTGTCCAGGGTTTCGACTGCCTTCTGGAAGATATTCTCCGGTTCTCCACGACCAAGAAACGTGAGCATCATTTTATCGTGGGCTTTCGCTTGGGGAAGAAGAGCATCCGCGGGCGCTTGATCGCCGAATTTTCGTCCCACGTGGGAAAGGTCGACTCCGGCCACAAGAAGTATGTGCCCTTTCCTCTCTTCTAGCAACTGCTTCATCAGGGACACCATCCCGCGGAACCTCTCATCAGTCAGGATATTTCTTCCTTGGTGGATGAACTCGTGAACGCCCCCACAGAGAATAGGCACTATAACAAATGGATCCCGCAGGTAGTGGAGCAAGAAAATGGTTTGAAACTCGATGGAATGTTCCGTCATGTGGCCGAAATCATCCGGCGCCAGAGTTCCCGCAGGTAACGCCTTCTTTAATTCTCTGATAAAATTCTTATCAGTCTTGATCTCTCCGAAAGGAGTTGCGTAAATTTTCTCCGAGACGCAATAAAGTCCTTCCTGCATATTATGGTTGATCCCTAAAATCACAACAATATCGTAGTTCTTGCCCTTCAGATAACGGTAGGTATTTACATAGGTATCTTTGGCTATGTTGATATCGATATGGGGAGCCAGGATGCCCGCAATATTATCCGGGATATGCCGCAAATATTTCTCACTGAGATTGTTTTCTATATTCTCAATAAACTGCGCGAGCTGAGCCGGATCTGACACATAGGACTTTCCCGCATGGACGGGAAGCCTTATGGGCTGGCTGCTGAACGCGCTGCGGAGTCCGCACATCTTCTGGTTGAAAATTGGACTTTCCAAAAGACAAGCCCTGTCAAGGGACTCGATAAATGATTCTATCTCCGAGACATAAACGATGCGACCGCCCTGCCGCTTCATCAGTATGGTCTGAATGTCCCTCAGATCATGAAATCCATCAAGGAGTTGCAGGAGGGGGAGTGTATTAATATCAAGAGCGATGCTGCGGTCGGCCAAATGATAGGGATCATGAAATGCTATCATCCGCCGGCCATTAATGGTTGTGGCGACGGGTTGAATGTCTCTTCTCAAAACGGGTCTATCCATATGCTCTCCGCTCACTAGTCCGCTTATATTAGTATTTATTTGAAAATGCAACGTCAACGTCTAAAGAAGGAAAAAATTGCATGCTTATTGGCAATATAATGACCCCGGATATGCTCGTAGCTGGCCTATTTATGCGTAATAACAGACTATAAAGGATGGTACAATATTTGCTAACTTAACAAGGTATCAGGCGATGAAGCCGAATGGGAGGGGTGCATGATGGAAAAGAGAATAAGAATTGCCATAAATACCGGGGGAGGAGATGCGCCGGGTCTCAATGCGGTCATTGAAGCTGTTGTCATGGCGGCCTACAACAGGAGTTGGGAAGTATACGGCATCAAGAGCAGCTACACCGGTCTCCTTAATACTGATGAGATTATCCGTTTAACCCCCGAGACAGTAAGTCATATTTCCATCACGGGCGGGACGATATTGGGCACGACAAACCGCGGCAATCCTTTTCAGATGCCTGTGACGAACATGGCCGGCGAGGTGGAAATACGCGATGTATCAGATAAGGTTGTCGAGAATTTTAATCGCCTTCGTTTTGATTGCCTGATAGCGGTCGGCGGTGATGGCAGCCTGGGAATTGCTCATAGTCTATATAAGAAAGGGATACCGATTGTCGGAGTTCCCAAGACCATAGATAACGATATATGCGAGACCGTTGTAACATTCGGTTTTGACACTGCCGTGAGTATTGCCACGGAAGCCATAGATCGTCTTCATTCCACAGCCAAATCGCATGAGCGGGTGATGGTAGTTGAGGTTATGGGACGTCATTCAGGTTGGATAGCGCTGAACAGCGGGTTGTCCGGTGCGGCGCACGTCATTCTCATTCCGGAGATACCGTTTGACATTAAAAAGGTTTGCGATCACATAATGGAATGCGAAGTCCGCGGCCGACGTTACGCCATTGTTGTAGTTGCAGAAGGTGCGGCGCCGGTCGGCGGTCGCGCTGTTGAAAAATGGAAGGGGGAAATCGGCCGCCAGCATGTAGTTCTCGGCGGGATAGGGGAGTACTTAGCAAAAGAAATTGCAAAGCATACCGGTAAAGAGACGCGTTCGTTGGTACTTGGTCATTTGCAGCGCGGCGGCACACCTACAACTTTTGACAGGCTGATAGCCCTCCGTTTCGGCGCTGCCGCCGTCCGTATCGTCGGTGAGCAGAAGTTCGGCACGATGGTGGCCCTTGATCCGCCGCATATCAAGGCCGTTCCTCTTGAAAATATTATAGGACGCATTAAGACTGTACCCACAGATAGTGACAAGATCAGCACAGCCCGGGAAATCGGTATCTGCCTCGGTGATTGACAGGCCATTCAAATTGAACAAAATATAAAATCACCGTATCAGCCGATATATTTATCTTGCACAATCTCCCTCATATAAAATATAAAACCTAATTGTCGCATCAAAATTGTTTGATAAAAGGAACTATTTCGTGGCTCGGCAGTCAGGAATATTTCGAATTAGAATGGCACTTGTTGTCATGGTGCCTATAATCACAGTATCTATGGGTCTTGCTGTTCCCTGCCTCTGCATGGATGAGAAGCCATTTGCGCCCTGGGATGACAGGGATTCCGCTTCGTATATGGAAGAGACACCGGCGCAGGATACTGACGTATCATCTTGCGGATATTTTTTGATACAGGCAGTTAGGTTTTACCAAGAGTATATTTCTCCCGTGATCGGAGATCGTTGCCAAATGTACCCATCGTGTTCAGCATATGCTATCGAGGCGATCAAGAAGCATGGATGTCTCATCGGCTCAGTCATGACTTCGGACAGATTGATTCATGAAGCAAATGAAACGGACTATGCGCCTGTCATTGAAATAGAGGGGGATTATGGATATTACGATCCCGTCGGCGGCAACGATTTCTGGTGGTATAAAGATTCGGATAGGACTACTTCACATCCGGGCAGTAGATAGGCGACTCATCGCAGCTACACCTGTTCTGCAAACTGTATGTCACAGGGAGCAATGTTTCGAGGTAAGGTGTGCATATATTTTTGGGAATGCCAAAGCAAAGGCTTCATGAAGAAAAGGTCAGCCCTGTTCCCGCCATGTTCAAGATAAATTGCGACGGCATTGCCTTCTCGATTTCCATTACTGATTTCCTTCCCGTGCAATGAGTTGGCACGATATAAGCGGGATTTATTTTTTTCAACTCCTCGATTGTCTTTTCAACGATAGGCTCGAAGGCAGGACCCGCAAGGTGAAACCCGCCCATGATGGCATGGACAGGATTAACGCCTGTTATAGTCCTTGCATGATGGACCGTATTGACGATGCCGGAATGCGCACATCCGGTAAGAACAACCAAACCTCTTCCCTTAAGATTTATGGCGATGCCCGTATCCTCCTCGATGGGATCCCAAGTCTCTATACCTTTGTCTGTAAAGAAGGCATAGGGCATGCCCTTTTCAAATTCCGTCTGACGACAAATCTCACCGAGATACAAAACATCACCATCTAACAACAAGAGAGGTTCCTTTGCCTCTCTTAACCGGACACCTGTTTTTTCTATTTTCTTTCTTGTCACCTCGGGGAAGCGGGCCTTGAAATCGCCGCCAAACTTGAGGTATCGCTTTTGTCTAAAAGCCGCCGGGTGAAGAACCAATTCTACTCCGTCTTTTGCGATCATTCTAACCAATTTATTGAAACCGCCGAAGTGGTCACTGTGTCCGTGAGATAGGACCATCACTTCAATCTCGCCCATATCGACGCCCATTGCCTTGGCATTTGCTGCTGCACCGTCCTCGGAAAATCCGAAATCAAAGAGAAGCGTTCCGGTTCGACCGGCGGTAGTAGTTTTTACTATGGCAGAAAAGCCATGTTCGGCCCGTATGGAAGTCTTGATCTCTCCATGCTTGAGATAGCGGGCTCGCGAAATAATCGCACTGTTGTCGGAGGCTGTGATCTCGATGAAGTTATCCTGAAGCGTCAGGATCTCGACCTTTTCGACCTCCTTGAGAATTGATGTTTTCTTCATTCAGTTTTTCATTTAACCTTTGAGAATGCGCGCTCCCATTCTCATCTTGTCAAAGCAGTATGACTCAAGTCCGGGAACGATCATACGAACAGTTGGAATGCCTGCATCCGTCCTTGTAAGATCTACTGCTATCACTCGCTCCAAACCCCTTGCCTGCAGTTTCTCGATTATGGTCCTGATATCCAGGAGGATATCTCTGCTGTAGCTCACTTCAATATCGCGAAGGCCCTTTTGGTTATATGCATAAAACCGTGGATCATCAGTGCTTTCCTGCTCACCAAGATAGGCAGTTACAGCTTCGCACATTCCATCGATTCCAAACTTATGAATGAACAAAGCTCTGGTGGTCACGATCTCGAGAAGTGAGCGGATCATGGCTACACGGGGATCAAGATGGGCGCCAAAACCGTCTATGGGTTTCATGGTTGGATAAACTAGGTCACGGGAAAAGGCGGCTATCACCGGAACGCCGATATCTGAAGTAATATCTTTGGCGACGATCTCTATATCGGCGTGTTCGAATTTGTCTAAAATATTGATAATGAACTGGTTAGCAGATTCATCCTCTATGAACAGGGCGTCGCTGTAATTGCCTTCATAGCGTGCGATGCTCCATGCGTCACGCTCGATTACCTCAGCAAGACCGTGCACAACGGCTTCTTCTATAGTATTGCCTGCCGCAATGCCGTTTGTATGAGTATCTATAAGAAAGGCATTATCCAGATGGTAGGGATGGTAGACCGCGCAGGCAGGGACCAGGATATCCTCATCCCGCGCCAGATCGCATCCCCATGTCCAGTGAATATACCGATCATGATCGTAATCGCTGCTTTTCGAAAGAATCATGTCATGAGGATCAAGAATGTTGAATTTCCGTTTCAACTGGTTATAGCTGCCTCTTACCAGTTTGTTTTTGTACTCGTCCCTGAATTCCGATGAATAACGTTCGATCGACTCCATGGTCAATGAAACCTGGGCCTGAATCTGAGACACTCCCTTGCCCGTATGGCTCGTTCTTGAATTGTCAGGCCTTGTGCGGTGGCAGATAAAGACCGGAATCCCGATCCTGTCGAGATCCGATGCTTCGCGGAAGCCAATCATGCTGACCAGCTCTTTGACACTCTGGACAAATTGAAGTGTGGAATCCGGTGTCTTGGACCGGTGCGTTTCCAGGATGTAAACCTTGGGACATTTTTTTAGAATTATGCTTGGCACTTTGATACTGTTTCCTGCAAATTATTTTTCGCTGTAGAAAAGTGAGAGAGGGCCGTAATGCCCCGTGTGGGATCGCATTCATATCAATACGCGGTCCCTTTTTCAATCCCAGTTTATTAATGAGACAGCCGCAATAACAGTAGTTGACGAAGGCCATCTAATAAAAAGCGCCACTGAGTGACAGAGAAGATTCGGGGGGAACATTTAACTGGGACAGGTTCTTGTTTATCTGGTGGGCCGTAGGAGACTCGAACTCCCGACCAACGGATTAAAAGTCCGCTGCTCTACCACCTGAGCTAACGGCCCGCCCATAAAATAAATTTTGAGCTCGCCCTCTTACTAGGAAGACTCTTGAGTTGTCAAGGAAAAAAGCTGTCAGTCGCCAAAGGGATTTCTCAGGATTATCGTTTCGTCCCTCCCCGATCCCACAGAGATCAGCACCAGTTTCGTGCCTGCGAGCTCTTGCAGTCTCTCAATATACAACCTGGTATTACGCGGAAGCTCTTCGATCTGCTTGGCCTTGCCGATGTTCTCGTTCCATCCCTCCATCTCTTCATAAACGGGCTCACACTGTTCAAGGAGGCGATGGTTTGAAGGGACGGATTCTGTGAATTCTCCCTGCGGTGTCCGGTAGCCTACGCATATCTTCACTTTTTCGAGGCCCGTAAGAACATCGAGTTTGGTGAGAGCAATTCCCGTTATGCCGGAGAGCCGTAAAGATTGTCTTACCAGTACCATGTCCAGCCAGCCGCAACGCCGTTTTCTTCCTGTAGTTGCGCCGTATTCATGACCCACATCACGTATACTGTCTCCGATTGCGCAGGTCAATTCTGTCACAAACGGACCTTCCCCTACCCTTGTCGTGTATGCTTTGCATATCCCGATGACTTCGCCGACGGCCGACGGCCCTACACCGGTTCCGCAGCTGGCGTTGCCGGCGACGGTATTTGATGACGTGACATAGGGAAATGTGCCATGGTCAATGTCCAAGTGACATCCCTGAGCTCCCTCGAAAAGGATTCTCTTTCCTCTCTTGATCTGGTCGTTTATGACCATCGATGTATCCGTCACATACTGCCGGAGACGCTCGGCATAGGCCCTGTATTCGTTGTAAATCGCTTCTGCATCCAAGGGGTCTTCTTGGAAAAGTCTCGTCAGATAAAAGTTCTTTTCCTCCACATTCTTGGTGACTTTTTCTCTGAATGCCTGATCATCTAAAAGATCACACATCCGTATTCCTACCCGTGCAATTTTGTCTTCATAGGCTGGTCCGATGCCTCTTCCTGTAGTCCCAATCTTCTTGCCGAGGCCGTGAGACTCACGGGCAACATCAAGCTTCCAGTGATAAGGTATGATAACGTGAGCTCTCTCACTCACGTACAGTTTCGTATTGGGCGGCCAGAGTCCCCGGTTCTTGAGGCTGTCTATCTCTTCCAGAAGAACTTTGGGGTTTACCACTACCCCGTTGCCGATTACGCAAATCTTGTTATCATGCAGGATTCCTGAAGGTATCAAGTGTAGGATTGTCTGTTCACCCTTTACGACGAGAGTATGGCCGGCGTTGTTTCCGCCCTGGAACCGCGCAATGACGTCTGCGCTCTTCGCATACAGGTCAACGACCTTCCCCTTACCTTCATCACCCCATTGTGTTCCAACAACAGCGACATTTGCCATTAGCGCTTCTCCTGTCTACATCTCCAGCTGCGTAACGGAGATGATATTGGCCAGATTGCGGAGCTTATCGAGAACATCCCGATTTACCATCGTGTCCGTTGTCAGTACTACGAGCGCCTCTCCGTCGATCTGCTCACGGCTCAAGTGGAGTCTCGCAATATTTACATTGTTGTTTCCCAGAGTTGTGCCAAGATTGCCGATGACTCCGGGTTTGTCATAGTTGGATACCACCAGCATATGCCCCTCCGGGATCACTTCGACAGTAAATTTGTTGACCCTGACGATTCTGAGATCCTGTCGCCCGAAGATCGTGCCCACCGCATAGCCAGCTTCCTGGGCTGTCTTGACAGTCAGCGATATCATGCTCGTGTAATCTTTTGACTCGCTGCTTTTTGACTCGACAACCCTGATGCCGCGTTCTTTGGCGATTAGAGGTGCGTTTATATAATTTACGTTCTCATTCAGTATGGGTGTGAGCAGCCCCTTGAGCAGGGAAATGGTGATGGGAGCGACATTGTAATTCAAGATATCTCCACTGTACTCTACAGTAACTTCTTTGATGCCGCCCTTAACCAGTTGCGCCTCGAACGTTCCCATTTTTTCCGCGAGGTCCAAATAAGGCTGGATAACAGTCAGCAGTTCGGCGCTGACAGACGGGAAATTAACGGCATTTTTAATTTCTCCTTTGGTGAGAAAGTTCACTATCTGCTCGGCGATGGCGATGGCCACATTAATCTGGGCTTCATCAGTTGACGCACCCAGATGGGGCGTGCAGATTACGTTGCCGAGAGAGAGGAGCTCCTTATTTTTTGTCGGTTCTTCTTCGAAAACATCGAGGGCGGCGCCGGCAACTTTTCCTGAGACGAGGGCGTCATAGAGGTCCTTTTCAGTGATAATTCCGCCACGGGCGCAATTTATCAAAAAAACACCTTTTCTCATCTTGTCAAAAGCCTTAGCATTGATAATGCCCCTTGTCTCTTTTGTCATTGGGGTATGGACTGAGATAAAATGGGACTTCTGCAGCAGCTCGTCTAAAGTGACGAGGGTGATCCCAAGTTTTCCTGCTGCCTCCGGTGAGATGAAGGGGTCATAGGCGATAACATTCATCTTCAGACCCATGGCCCGGTCGGCGACGATGGTACCGACGCGTCCGATACCGATGATGCCGAGGGTCTTGTTATAAAGCTCCGCACCCATGAATTTATTTTTTTCCCACTTTCCCTCTTTCATGGACGCCGTGGCCTGCGGCACTTTTCTCGCCAGGGAAAACATCATGGCGATGGTATGTTCACCCGTAGTGATAGTATTGCCACCGGGTGTATTCATGCATACGATGCCCCTCTTGCTCGCCGCGGCAATATCCACATTATCAAGACCGATACCCGCCCGTCCGATTACAGAGAGCTTCTCTGCATGGTCGATAATCTCCTTGGTCACCTTCGTGGCGCTCCTGATGGCCAAGCCATCATAATCCTTAATGACACCTTTGAGTTCATCCGGTGTGAGGTTTGTCATTACATCCACCTCAATCCCAGGTGCGTTCTTGAGTATTTCAATGCCCTCGGCAGCCAGGGTATCGCTTACGAGAACTTTTTTCATAGTCGTCATCCTCCTGAAATTAATTAATGAGATATCCTGATAATCCAAATGGGATCATAATTCTTTAATTTTTTGATTATATACCTTCGCCATTTCTGCCAAGGCATCTTTAATATCTTCCGGTTCGATCGTCGGGCCGCACCAGAAACGGAAACCCGGAGGCGCATCCCGGTAAGAATTTATGTCGTGCGCAATATTTTTCTTGGAGAGTTCGCTGGCGATGCTCTTGAGGAACTTTGCCTGATCGTCCTTGGAGAGCTTACGCACTTTTTCACCGGTTACAGAGAGACATACCGATGTGCTCGATCGTGTGTCCTTTGAGGCCGCAAGGAAATCTGTCCAATCATTTTTCCCCACCCATTCTTCGACGGCCTTAAGGTTTTTCTCGCTCCTCTCTATGAGGCCGGCCAGTCCTATTTCCTTTGCCCATTTTAGGGCATCGAGGTAGTCTTCCACACAGAGCATGGATGGAGTATTAATGGTATCGCCTTCAAAGATAGCTTTATCAATCTTCCCCCCTTTTTTCATCCGGAAGACTTTGGGGAGCGGCCACGGCGGATCGTAAGTCTCTATACGCTGTATGGCTTTCGGGCTTAAGACGAGCGTGCCGTGGGCTGCTTCACCACCAAGACATTTCTGCCAGGAATACGTCAGTACGTCCACTTTTGACCAGTCGATATTCATCGCAAAAACAGCGCTGGTGGCATCGCAGAGGGATAACCCCTCCCTATCCTTCGGAATCCAGTTCCAGTCGGGCACTCTTACGCCACTCGTTGTTCCATTTGCAACAAAGACGCAATCATTGGACCAGTCGACTGACTTCAGATCCGGTATTTTCCCGTAATCTGCTTTCAGGACAGTGGGGTTGAGTTTCAAATGTTTGGTAATGTCCGTTGCCCAGCCTTCGGAAAAGCTCTCCCAGACCAGTACAGTAACAGGCCTCGGCCCTAAGAGGGTCCACATGGCCGCTTCAAAAGCGCCTGTGTCGGATCCGGGCATTATTCCGACAAGATAGTCCTTCGGGATTCCCAGAATCGCTCTGCTTTCGGCTATGGCCTTTGCCAGTTTTTCCTTTCCCAGGGATGAGCGATGGGACCTGCCGACGGGGGCGTTCTTGAGAAGATCAAGACTCCAATGGGGCCTCTTGCTGCAAGGGCCGGAACTAAAATTTGGATTATGCATATTTAACTATCTCCCGATTTTTTTTGACAGACGTTGGAATATATCAGCATTGAAATGATTACTCAAGATTTTTTGATCTGGTTTCGTATTGACTGATGTGTTAAAAAAACATATGGTTATATGACATTAGAGCTATGGAGAGGGATTTTCTAATTGAAAAAGATTAAAACAGCCTTTTTTTGTCAGAACTGTGGCCACCAGTCACCAAAGTGGCTGGGTAAGTGTCCCTCGTGTGATGAATGGAACCGGTTTGCCGAGGAAGAAATAAGAGCTGTTGATCCCGCGGGTCCCGCGGGCATCCAGTTCAACGAAGCCCCCTTGCCCATCGACGAGATTGTTGCCGATGAGAAAGAGAGGATGACTACGGGGATTGCGGAAATGGACAGGGTTCTTGGCGGCGGTATTGTGAACGGGTCGGTTACGCTCGTTGGTGGCGACCCCGGTATCGGCAAATCGACGCTCCTTCTTCAGGTGGTCAACAATCTCGCGGAAAAGGATTTGAAGATCCTCTACATCTCCGGTGAGGAATCGGCAAAGCAGATAAAGCTCCGGGGCAGACGGATCGGGGCCTCATCGAAAAATCTCTTAGTTCTAGTTGAGATTGACCTTGATAGCATTGTCAAACATATCAAGGAGATATCGCCGAGCGCGGTAGTAATTGATTCCATTCAGACCATCTATTCACCGGTTCTCACGTCCGCGCCGGGAAGCGTCGGGCAGGTCAGGGAGTCATCAGCACGTCTCATTCTCCTTGCAAAAAAGACAGGCATTCCCGTCTTTCTTGTCGGGCATGTGACCAAGGACGGCTCCATAGCAGGCCCGAAGGTGCTGGAGCATATGGTGGATACGGTACTCTATTTCGAGGGTGACTCAAGTCATGCTTATCGTATCATCAGGGCCATAAAGAATAGATTCGGGCCGACCAATGAAATAGGGGTCTTTGAAATGAGGAGCAACGGTTTAAATGAAGTTGCTAACCCCTCGGCATTTTTCCTGACGGAACGGCCGGAAGGGGCGCCGGGTTCCGTGGTTGTACCGAGCATTGAGGGCACCAGGCCGATACTTATAGAGATACAGTCTCTTGTCAATCCGACTAATTTCGGTATGCCGCGCAGGACGACTATCGGGGTGGACCATAATCGGGTAGCCTTGCTTGCCGCTGTCATGGATAAGATGTGCGGCTTCCGTCTCAACGGTCATGATATTTTTATCAATGTGGCAGGCGGAATGAAGGTGGACGAGCCGGCAGTCGACCTCGGAATTGTTGCATCCATGGCCTCCAGTTTTCTCGACAAACCTATTGATAAAGGCACGGTGGTATTCGGTGAAGTGGGTCTTGCAGGCGAGGTGAGGGGGATCTCCCAAATGGACATCAGGATCAAGGAGGCAGCCCGCATGGGATTCAGTCGCTGCATCATTCCTCAGACATCTTCTAGAAATGGATCTGCAGAGAAAAAGGTGGAGTGTATCAAGGTCAACAGTCTGAAAAAACTCCTGGAGCATCTTTTTTAATGCTTATGAGACCTTAGGTCGGGACAAGCATTTCTCCCTTGGTCGAAATGACAAAGCGGGTGCCTTTGGAGACACGTTATGCCGAAAAAAATTCTTATTGTTGACGATGAAAAAGATATCGTAGATTTGGTTAGTTACAATCTTGAGAAGGAAGGATTTACAACTATCAAAGCCTACGATGGGGAAAGCGCGCTCAAACTGGTTGATGCGAAAAAACCGGATCTGGTCATTCTCGACCTCATGCTTCCCGGTGTCAGAGGATTAGAAGTATGTAAATTTATCCGAAAGAATCCGGAAATAGAAACGCTTCCGATTATCATGCTCACAGCTAAAGGCGATCAGGTAGATAAGATACTGGGCCTTGAGATGGGGGCAGACGATTACGTCACAAAGCCGTTCAATGTGAGAGAGTTGATTGCCAGGGTTCGTGCGGTCATGCGAAGGGCGGAAGTTCGTCATGACCCATACAGAAAAGAACGGTTTGCATACAAAGGGCTCCGCTTCGATTACACCTCCTATGAGGTTACTGTAGATGGAAAAAAAATAGATCTCGGTCCTACAGAATTAAAACTTTTGCGATTCTTTACACAACATCCCGGCAGGGTTTACACTAGAGATCAGCTTCTGGATTACGTATGGGGGGATGAAACATTTGTGGAGCCCCGCACCGTCGATGTCCATATCAGCCGTCTGAGGATGGCCGTAGAAGAGGACAAGGATAAACCGCAGTATATCCTGACCGTCAGGGGAATCGGGTATAAATTTGTAGATACGACATAAACGTGATAAAAAAACTTTTTGGCGAACTTTACCGGATAATCAAGAGTTACCGATACGCATAACAGGATTGGACGTGATAAGAAGGAGAAAAGATATGCATAAACTGATGCGCCTATTAATTTTATTTTCCGTCTTCTTCTCGCTTGCCGGTGCATCCATTATTTGTGCACAAGATCAGCAGAAATTGTTGGGGGATGATTTTCTTCACCAGCTCTTTCTATCTGCTAAGGAGGGGAAAGCGGATAAAGAAACCTTGACAAGGAAGATAGACAGTCTGGCAAGAGATAATTTCGATCAGCAGTATAAAGGAAATGTCAAAAACATAGAGTTAGAAGGCATCTACGAGCTTGCCAAGAACTGTTACGTGACCTGTCATACCGCGCAGCTGACGAGCGGGGAGGAAGTTTTTCTATTTCATGCCCACATATTTAGTAAATTTGAAAATGGTGATGTCCAGATGCATGGTCGTGGAAAGGAGGATATGGCTGAGTTTGAAAAATTCATGATGATGAGCGAAAGTGGGAAAATAAAATTTATCAGATATTATTTCAAGACATATGCAAAAATTGAATTACCTTCGTAAGAGAGACAGGTCCTAAATTGCCCCTGCTGGTGATTCATCTAAAATCGAAATCAAATTCTCCCTGACATACACCGCTATCAAGCATTAAACATCTTCGTACCTGGGGTGTTATATTATATCTGATCCCGAGGCTGTCAAACCAGCACGCGAGCCTGTAGATAACGCCGCATTCGTATTGATCGATAGCCCCTATTCTTTTTATTCCTTTGTACGCGAAGCAGTTCCCGGACTCAAATTCCCAGTGGAGTATTTTTTCCTTCGGGAAAGTCATGATGATATTCATAAAACCAGGTATAAATAAATGAGAGGTGGCATTAAAGAAATCTTTGAACTCCTGAAAATTCTTAATTTGTTTCTCCAGGCCGAGGGCCTTCTTAATCCTGTCAATCTCCATCGGCGCTAATGATTTAATTGCCGCTTTATTCAGCGCATTCGCCTTTTCTATACCGAAGTTCTTCAAACAGTGGTGGAACCACATCCCGTCATGGGTCATCCAGCACCTGTTTAAAAGGTCGATGATCTCTTCTTTTTGCAGTTCACGTGGCATACTCACGGGAAACCTTCTTTCACTCTAAGTTTTCGTAACCGTAACGGTAGCCTGTATCTTACGATCTTCTCATCTGAAAGGTACAGTGGACAATACAACAGATGTTTCCTTGCTCATCCTTCAGTTCGAGATCCAAAGCCCAGTCTGCCTTTCCAGTTTCATCAGCAATCTTTTTAATCCCTTCCACGTATTCAGAGGTCATCGATGTAACAACCGTAATATCTGTAGTCGCGGGTCTTTTGAAGGTGATCGTAACCTCTTTCAATAAAGGATAGTATTTCCTGAGGTCGAAAGCGGAATAGAATAGAACCCCTCCCGCAAAATCCGCCAGCGAAAAGAGAGACCCGGCATATACCGTACCGACGTGATTCACATTTGGTTCCTTCGGCAGCATAACTTTTATGGACTGCTTTTTAAAATCCAAAATACGCACCCCCATTTTTTCGATGATCTTGATTGCCTTTTCGAGATAACTGATAATGTCCTTATACTCATCGCTAATTGCCATTTGTTAATTCTCCTAACTTGTTTTTATCATCTCGCTCAAAAAGAATAGGAGGCAGTATAAACGGGGCAGACTTCCCAAAATTAAGTTTTAGCAAAGCTCAATTGCAAGGATTGACTTTATTATGTTGTCTATCATTATTTGTGCTGGAAATCTACAGCGAGATGGCAAGAAATATATAAAACGTTTACGGCAAGGGGACGCGGTTAGTGGTAACACGTACTTATCAACGCCCTTGATTGTACCGACAGATTACCCATTATTGTTGAAAGCAAGATTTGCGAAAAAGGCGATTATGTAGCACCTTTCGAATAAGCTTCAATCCGAAGTTGAGGTAAACTGAATTACCCTCGACTATAAGTCGAGGGGTTTAAGAGGGGTCGATTTCAAATCGACTGTCATCAGTTACCGGCTCACCTTCTTGCTCTTGAATATATTGCTGGATCATTGCATCCGTTATGTTGCCGGAGCTTACGGCGAGCTACCCTAGCGCCCAGAGATGTCTGCCCCAAAATTGCTTTTTTAAATGCCGTAGCGCTTCGCAGTGGTCGGCTAGAACGCCGCGTTAGCGGCCATCTACGCTAACCACCGCGCCCATTTGGCGTTTTGCTTCTCGATTTCGCAGGTGCCCTGATTATGGCAAGCGGCCTCATGATACACATGTCGCGAAGAGATGAATAAAGACGTAAGCACTCACCATTCCCTCGGGTTCTGTGGCCACAAGCAAGGCCTGGCGTGACCGTTTGGCTGGTGCGATGGCCGCGCAGGTGGTCAACTTCCTGAGAGTCTGAAGCACGGCGGCGAGTATCAGCCGAATCTTAGCCGGCTGGTTCAATGCGACACTGATTCGCCCTGCCGCATCATCTCTTGCCACCAGACTCTGGAATAATGGGTCGCTCATCAGGGTGCTATCGTTCAGAAATCAGGGGATTATCCGGCTGGTTCGCGCAGGTTGCGAAGCCATGGCTGGCCCGGCGGATCAACGGCTTTATGCCATGCTCCGCTATATCCGTCAAGGTGACAATGTCCCTGCGCTCCTGGGCCAAAGCGGCCTCTCGGCAGAGGGCGGTCAGATCGGGCAGGTGTGTTTCATTTACCTTCCTTGCGGCGGCAATGAAAACCAGAACATCTTCCAGCAGCTCGGGGAAACGGGCGAGTCCCCGCTCTGCTGAGCCGGACAAGAAAGTCTGAACGAGATCATCGGTAGAAGCGAAGAGCTCCGCTGCGAGATTGGTCGTCACGGTATCCCGCTGCCGTTGACCTGTCAGGGCGGAACGTAGGGCGTCGTAGCTTCCGTCCAGCCTCGGTGCTTGCAGTACCTGCTCCCCCGTCTCGTCCCGATCCGTCACGAGGAGCGTTACCGCAGACGCCGGATCGGCGAACCACGTGATGGTTCCACTGCTCACATAGGTTTCCTGGGCCTCGATGGCCCGACGGACCAGACTCGGCGTCAGATCCCGCTTGCAGCGATGCCCGTAGGGGCAGACGGCGGGATCGGCGCAGGGGGCGCAAGGGACATCGGAAAATAGGATGACGTGGCCCGGACCGTACGGCCCCGTTTCCCAGGGATAGGCGGTGCCGAAGAAGAGAGACACCGTGGGGGTACCCACCGCGGCGGCCAAATGCATGGGACCAGTGTCGCCGGTCAGTAGAAACTCGCAGCGTGCCAGGACCCCTGCCAGGGCGGGGATGTTCGTCTTCCCCACCAGATTGCTGACTTTGTCTCCCAACTGACCCAGCCGTGCAAGAACATCCTGTGCCAGATCACACTCATCACCGCTGCCGATGAGCAACACGGTCTTGCCCTTGTCGCGGACGAGCCCGGCGATTACCTCGGCAAACCTTTCCGGTCCCCACTGTCGGAAACTACGGGCGGCACCCAGCTGGACCGCCACGATGTCTTGGGGGGGCAGGTTCGCCAACAGGCGCTCTGCCTTCCACCGGGCCATCGCCGTTAATGGAAAGAACATCTCCACCGGCATCCCCTCCGGTAGGCTGGCAATGCGACAGGCCCAGTCGACGAGGTTACGCCGGTTCTCCCGTCGGTTGCGGCGGGTGACATCGTACAGGGCCGCCGTGGCCTCGTCGGCAAAGAAGAACCCTTTGTCTCGTGACCAGCTCCCGCCGACGGTCAGTGTTCCTCCCACCAAAGACGTCAAAACGCCGCCCCATTCATACTGGCGGTTGATGACCAGGTCGAAACCGATGGCCCGCAAAGCCGCCGCAAGCTCAGACACCTCGTTGTGGACGCGATCCGCTTGTTCCGGCCGGTTCCGCAGGGTCAGACGCCAGGTGACCTCTGGGACGGCGATGAGAACGTCCACATCGGGGTTGCCTACGAAGAGGCCCGTGAAGGCCTCGTCGGTGAGCACATGGATGCGGCAGCCGGGATAGCGCCGCTTCAGGCCGCCTATCATGGGGGTCAGTTGGAGGATATCGCCGAAGCGGTGGGTGCGTATGACGAGGATATTCATGGCGGGCCTACGCGACCAGTTCCTTCAGGAGAATGCCCATGGCGGTGCAGGTGGCCGGTTCGGCAACCTCGCGGCGGTGGGCGATCTCAGCGTCGAGGCTTTCGCGCAAACGGTCGTACCGGCCGGGATGGAGGGCCATGGCCGGGGTGTAGAGACCGTAGCGAAGATCACCCGGCAGGGCGTCCAGAAAGCCGTGAAACTCGTCGGTGTCTTCCGGGAGATGAATCGTCACCGAGTCCGGAGACAGAAGGAGGGACAGATCCACCCAGCTGAAGGCCATCCGGAGGACGCCGGGATCGGCCTCTACGAAAACGATGCGCTGCCCCGGTCGCCGCCGGATGAGTTCCAGTGCAGGGTAGGCGAGTCCAAGGCCGAGAATGACCAGGGGTCCGTCGTGCAGGGGCTGGAGATCCGCCCATAAACGGGCCTCGTGAAGGGGATCGATTCGGCTGTGAAGTGGGCGCGGGGCCATGGCGGGCAGAGCGGCGATAAGGGTCGGGACGCCCGCTGGGGTCGGTTCCACGATCCACGACGCGTTGACGGGCAAGCCGGTCAGGCGGTCCGCCAAGGCCGGATCCGTGGCTGCTAAGAGCCGGAGGTTGATGATAGTGAAGTCGGGCAGAGGCATGCGACGTTAAGGGTCATTAAAAAAAATAAGAAGAGCATTTTTTATAGATATAGTATAGAAGAAAAAATTCTTCTATGTCAAGTCTAGTTTCTTACAATGTCAGAAGCAAGTAATATGTCCGGTATTGTAGCACGTAATCTGTCCGGTTTAATATGGTCGCCGATGGAGGTGCCCGATGAGACGGACGGAGATGTTACAGGAGATCCGGAAGATGCGATTT
>Ga0187849_1000339_pt1 | contig 65395 bp, 51 predicted proteins | sample June2016WEW_4_10_2_FD_132412 | JGI IMG/M metagenome (GOLD analysis project Ga0187849, IMG submission 132412) | Peatland microbial communities from SPRUCE experiment site at the Marcell Experimental Forest, Minnesota, USA - June2016WEW_4_100 | ecosystem: Environmental > Terrestrial > Soil >... | reverse complement strand
TTCGGATTTCGGATTTTGAACTATGGCCCCGTCCCCACCCCTTTCATGACTTGGCCCTGGGGTCAAGGGCCTTGCAGGGAAATTTGACATTGCGTGTCTGGCCGGCGCGGACTATAGTCCGGCACATGAACCCGCTTCTATGAAATCGCAGGCGCTTCATCCTTCCCGGCGATGGTTGGCCCGGGACCGCCGGCCCGGGTTCACTTTGATCGAGTTGCTGGTCGTCATTGCCATCATCGCCATCCTGGCGAGCATGCTCTTGCCCGCGCTGTCCCGGGCCAAGGAGAAGGCCAAGTCCGTCAAATGCCTGAGCAACATCCGCCAGATGTGCTTGAGTTATAACCTCTACGCCCAGGACAACAAAGATGACGTGGTGACGCTTTACCTGTTCGATACCGCCCCGGCCGGCGCTTTCTTCCCAGGCACGGTCACCTGGTGGGTGGACATCCTCCGGCCTTACCTGCAGGGGACCAACGTGCTGGCCTGTCCCACTGTGTTGGGCGGGGTTGCGTTTGTCGCCGGCGGCCCGGGCGGGCTGGGTGTGGCCTTGAGCCACCCCGAACTCTCCGCCTGGTCAACGTACTGGCGGCCCAAGCTCTCCTGGCTCCAGCAACCGGTTAAGCGGCTGCCCTTTGTGGATGCCGGCTTGATCGGCAATCCGCGCGACACCCACCCGGACAATTGGGTCGAGGTGCCCAACCAGCAGGCCCTCTATTGGCGCGTGCCCTCCAACCTGACCTATTACGACGACGACCCCGAGCGCCCCGTCGGCCGCCACCTCAGGCGCTGCAATGCCGGGTTCGCCGACGGTCATGGCGAAACGCTCCGGGTCAGCGCCATCGGCCTGCAGTATTTCCCCGGCAAAACCATGAACGGCCAAACCGCCACCGGCCTCGAGTGGCTCGGCGGCAATGGCCTGTTCGATGCCCGCTGGATGTGGTCATGGGGCCCCTAAGGGCTCGCGCGAAAGCAAAATTCCGAGATCGGAATGCTTGGGATGGAGCGTGGAGCGTGGAGCGTGGAGCGTGGAGCGTGAGAGCGTGAGAGCGTGGGAAAAGCTACGATATCCTAACGCTCTACGCTCCACGCCCTACGCTCTACGCTGCACGCTCTACGCCCTACGCTCCGACGCTCCACGCCCCGGACGCCAGGCAGAGTATGGACAAGCGAACCAAAGATATCGCGGTCGGGAGCCTCGCCGTTGGCGCGGCGGCGGTTTCCCTCTATCTCGGTTTCGGCCCGCGCGGGCCAAAGCTCGATCTCGATACGTACGAGGTCCTGGGCGCCGTGACAGCGCAGGAAACCGCCAAGCTCGTAGGCGGCCAAGGCCGGGTGATGGTCATGGCCCGGGACACCGGCGCGGCCAGAAATCCGTCGGTCGAGGCCGAGTTGGGGGCTTTCCAACGAACGTTGAAAAAACACGCGGGTCTGAGTTTGGTCACCGAAAAAGTCCCCGTGACCCCGATGCTGATGATGGCCACCGGCGGCGGCCTGCCGCCCGGCCAGTTTCTCGAGGCGCTCCAAACCCATCCGAACCTGGGCGCTGTGGTGTTGTTCTTTGGTTTCCCCCAATTGGCCGAGCCAGAGTTGGAGGCCCTGAAAAAATCCGGCGTCAAAACCGTGGTGGTGTCCTCCCTCCGTCCGGGCTATAAGCAACTCCTGGAGCGGCAGGCGATCCAGTTGGCCATCGTGCCCCGAGCCGGCGCGCCCCCGCCCGGCGCCCCGCCAGCGCGGACGTTGCGTGAACGCTTCGACCGGGAATACACCCTCCTTACGCCGGCTGAGGCGGCGCGGCTGCGTTGAGCGCGAGATTCGCCCTTCCGGCGTGGTCTGAGCCCTGTGTCAGCGCCTGGCTTTGCGGTTAGAGGGCGATAGCAGCAATATTGGGGATAATTTCCCACTGCATGGGGCTCAGTCCCCAACGAGCCCGACCCGCCTTTTCGGTGCGCCACAATGAGCGGGCTATTTATTTGGCTAAAGGCTTACAGGAATCTCCCGATAAGGTCGGTGGGCCTGACCAGTTTTGCGGTTGAGATCTGAATCGAACAAGAGAACATCCGCCAGGGCAACGAACCCAACCCGGCCAGCCCTCATCGAAGTCATGAGATCGACTCAAATGAAAACCGTGATACTCGCGGTTCTTGCCGCCGGCGGCATAACCACGGCCTTCGTGCTCCAGCATCAAGAGCAGGCCAGGCTGCAATTGGAAAACGAATCCCTGCAGCGGCGATCGGAGCAAATGGCGCGCTTGTGCGCGACCTTTCGGCAGATCTGCTCCCATTCTATTGGGGAGGCGTCAAACCGCCAGATCGAGACCGTCAGTATCGATTGCGGCGGGGACCGTGGGCGGCTGAGCCATTGCGGGAGCGGTTTCCTGTACGGTTTCAGCCCAAACGGTTCGGAACCCCCTGACAGCGCCGTGGGGCCGCTCAACATACGGCTGCACCGCGCTGGGCTGGAAGACACCCTGGCCCAGGCCGGACGCATGAAAGCCCTGGGCATTCAACAGCAGGTCGTGGTGTCCGAGGTCTGGGGTTACGAGAAGGCGCACCCGGGAGACCACGGCGAGTGGGCCGCGTGGGAGAAGTGCGTCCGCCGCCAATCGGACCGCGTGCGCCAAGCGGGATTGCAGGTCCAGTACGACATCTGGAACGAACCGGATCACAGCCACTTCTGGGGGCGAACGCCAGAGCAATTCGACGAGACCTGGACCCGCGCCTGCCGCACCCTGCGGGCCGCCGACCCTTCGGCAATCATCGTCGGGCCAAGCTGGTCCAACGTGCATCCGGGAGAGCCGCGCTTCGAGAGCTTTCTGCTTCACTGTAAGACCAATCATGTGCTTCCGGACTACATCACCTGGCACTTCCCCAAGGATACGGTTGCCGAGGTCCGCGCCTGCCGGGGGTTTTGTGAGCGCGCGGGGATCCACGTCAAGGGGATCCTGATCAACGAGTATTCCGACGCCAACGAACAAACCGCAGCCGCAACGGCCTGGCACCTGGCGCAACTGGAACGGGCACAGGTGGACGGGGCCTGCCACGCCATCTGGGACGATAGCCAACACAACAACCTCGACGGGATACTCGCGGGTGGCGCCCGGCGAGGCCAATGGTGGGTTTACCGTCGATATGCCGAGATGGGTGGGCAGTTGCTTGATTCAACGCCGAGCAAGAATGTGGAAGCGCTCGCGGCCGCCGACCCAACAGCCCACCAACTCGACATCCTCCTGGGACGGCGCGGCTGGGACGGGCTGAGCGTAATATTGCGCGTGGACCACCTCGAGGCCGTGCCCTTCCTGGGCCGCGCGCAGGGAGTTTGGATAAGGGTGGAGCAAATTGAGAACCACGGATGCACCGTCACCAACCTGGCGGTGCTGCTCGACGGAACGATAGGCTCTCCCACAGGCCACGCGGAGTTCCTTATTCCGTGGCTCAACCCCGGCGACGCCTATGCGGTGCAGATCACACCGGGCAGGCCAGAGCGCTCAACCAGGCTATTAACCACGAATTAAAGGCACGGCCCAATTTGCCTGGCATTCAGACGGCCCAGTGGGCGGGCCAGCTTATCTCGAGCACAGAATTCCGTCAGGCAGCAGCAGCACTTGCCTTTTGACAGTTGGTGTTAGGCGCGTGCCCAAGCCCGGCGGGGCGCACCTGCCGAGCCGGTTCTCGATCTTATAGATGCGGAAGTGGAACGGGGACCGGTAGAACAGCCCTGCCAGATCCGCTTCGACCGAGTAGGCCCTGGGGCGCACAATCGCCTGGCCTGTATAGAGGTGGAGCACGTCAAGGTTGTCCAGCACCAGGGGGCTGGCCAGGAACCCGGCCTCCAGCATTCGGGCTGGCGCCCAAAAGCGGTCTTGCCTCGCCTCGGACCGGTCGCACTCGACCTGGAGCCAAACCTGTGACGGCTTGTAAAGAAACTGCCGTATCCGGCCCAGGAGCGTCGGCTCTAATCTTATCTCAAGCCAGGTGTCGAGGTCGCCAAAGTCTTTCAGCTCGATCGGTTCCCCCAGGCGCGCGGCTCCCGCGCGCAGCAACGTGAGCCTGGACGGGGCAGAAGATTTGAATTTGAGCAGCAGGAAAGGCCCCTCCGCTTCAACCGGCTCATAATTCTGCAGGAGCAGCCGAAGAACCAGCGCATCTTCCAAAGGCGGGAATTTCGAATATTCCGTGGTGAGTCTGAACAAGACGTAATCGGGCGCCGCTGCCGGGGAAAGGTAAAACCGCTCGTTCAAGCGCATGAGCGGGGGGCTATGGGCCACACCGCTCTGGAAGACCGGGCGAGGCCGGTAGTTCAAACGGTTGTAGAGAGCAAACGACTGATTGTAACCGAAAACATCCACAGTGGCGGCGCCAATCATCCGGCGGAAGCGCGGCAACTCGGCGCGGCGAAGCGCCACCTGTTCCTCCTGGCTCATCTGACGCCAGTACTCCGTGGGCCTTAACAAGCGATGGACGTGTTGCGCGCCGAGGCGCAACGAGCCTAAGGAGAGGAAGTCCAGGTGGCTGACCAGGCCTATCACCGGGTTCGCAAACACATAGCAGCAGCAGGCCAGGGCCATCGCGCGCCCCCATCTCCCCGCCGCCGGGTTCTTCGCCGGCAACGCCCCAAAGGCCAAGGCCAGCATGGGCACGACGGCCAGGAAGGCACTCACGTGCCAAAGGTCCACGTTTACGAAGCCGTGCTTCCAGATTAGGAAAAGCAGAGCGCACGACCAAAGCAACAGCAAACCGCGGCGCCACTGGGAAACCGTGCCTCCGTTGGCAAAGGCCGTGAGCGATCGGAAAATGACGATCGCGCTCGCGCACAGGACCGTCAGCACACCGCGCCATAGGACACCTGCGTTGGGTTTATTTCCCATGTCCAGGTCGTAGTCCCTCGAGATGGTCCAGGCCCTGGCCAGGAAGGCCGGGAGGCGAGACAGGCTTTGGTCGAGAGCTATCCACAAAATGAGCACGCCCGCGGCAAAGCCCAGCACGATGCTCATGCCCAGTGCCCGGCGGCCCCGGACGGCGAAGTCGCACGCGATTACCGCAAGGCACAGGCCGGCCGCGGGAAGGGACGATAGCTTCGTCATGGTTGCAAACACGGCGAGGAGCACAAGGGTCAAGGCATAAATCCATAGGCCCGGGCCGGACTCGGCGAGGCAAAGGATCCCCCAGCAGAGCAGTCCAGTCTGGAGCATAACGTCAGTTCCGAGAGGGGTGGGGAACGACCAGGCTACGAAGGTGACGAGCAACAAGCACCGCCACAGGAAAGCCAGACGCCAGGCGACCAGGCTGACTCCCAGAGATACGACGAAGCTTAGTATCAGGCTGGTCATCATGCGCAGCCCCGCCAGGTGGGGTGAGAAGTCTGGGATCGTGAGGAATCCCAACGGTCCGTAGGTCCACACCAGATCGGTGCCGAACTGGAGTTCATGCCGGTGGGCGTAGTCCAGGACCGCGCGCCAGGATTGCTCGGAGTCGGTGCCGATGACGTCGGTCGGTATGGGGACGGCGATCGCGGTTAGGAGCAGGGCGGCAAGCAACGGCCCGGCACGACGCGCGGCCGGGCAGAGGGACGGCGCTCCCTGCTCGGGGTGGTGTTCGGACCGGGCTCGAGCACAGCCGAGCAGCAAGCCACCGGTTGTCCACAGCAATGCCGCCGACCACACTGCGGTGCGCAAGGGGCCCTGAAAAGGGATGACCGAATGCCAAACCAGAAAGCCTAGCAGCATGCCGCCAGCCGCACCCGTCCAGGTTCCGCGCCAGAATGCCCGGCGATGATCAGAAACCAGGTGGCAGAAGGACAAGAATGACCCAAACGCCCACCACAGGCTCACGCCCGCCAGCGCCGCCGAAGCCAGCCCCACGGCCAAAGCCCAGGGCAGCTTCGCCGCCCGGGAGTCGCTGTTGCCATTGAACACATAAGCTCCAATGACTGCCCCGAGCAGGGCGCAGAGCATCCACACGACGATGCGGAACCCCGGTTGAAGTTTCTGACTCGGATTCGGTTTCGCCTTCCCTTCTGGCAAAGGGAAGGCGGTCTGATTTGCCTGTTCGCTATGGTCCACAAAAGAAAGCATCCCGCGGTTGCTCAGGCAAGTACATGGCTTCAGGCACGAGTATGCGCGGTGTCGTGTCCATACCCGACTATCGGCGGCTCTCAAGGAAACTTTAATCGCTTGAGAGTTGTCGGAAGTTGCGCAGGGCGGCGGGGGCTATGGCCCAGATAGCGTTCGGCAGCGATGTTTGGCGGGTCCTGTGCATCGAAACGCACAGTTGACAAAAGAGCGCCAGTGGCGATAATTGCGGGAGCAAAGCCAAAACAGTTTGGAATCAGGGCGACTTTGGCTTGGTGCGTGGCGGCGAGGCCGCGCTGGGCGCAGTTTTGGCCGCACCGCCAGCAAACGTGTTGAGTGATACCGAACCGACTTGAGAAGCCATGCAAACGAACCTGACCCCTGCCCGCCGCGCTCGTGCCTTCACCCTCATCGAACTACTGGTGGTTATCGCCATTATCGCGATTCTGGCGGCGATGCTCTTGCCGGCCCTGGCCAAGGCGAAGCAAAAGGCCCAGGGAATTCAGTGTTTGAGCAACACCAAGCAGTTGGGCCTCGGCTGGCTCATGTACGCCGATGATAACAATGGCAAACTGGTGCCCAACCAAAACGAAGACGCCAACCAGGCCCCAAGTTGGGTCAAGGGCATCCTGAGTTTTGACGCCAACAACCCCGACAATACCAATATTTTCTTCCTGACCGGCGCGGGGGGGTTGCTTGGCCAATACAGCAGGAACCCTGGGATTTACCACTGTCCGGCAGACGTCTATACCTGCTCCATGTATGGCCAGCAAATGTTGCGGGTGCGCAGCCTCTCCATGAACGGGTTCGTCCAAGGCGGCGCCTACGGGACGGCGGCGGTCTCCACTTGGTATTCGGCGTGGCGAGGCTATAACAAAATGTCCGATATCACGGTGCCGCGGCCTGTGAATCTGGTTGTATTTGTGGATGAGCATCCGGACAGCATCAACGATGGGTGGTGGATAACCGAGGTGGGCGCGAGCCTGACGGCCAACCCCGGCGTATGGGAGGATCTGCCCGCCAGTTATCACAACCGCGCTTGCGGTTTTAGCTTTGCCGACGGCCATAGCGAAATCCATAAGTGGCATGTGGCCAGCACCTGCCAAGGGGTGAAGAAAGTTACTTACAACGGCAGTGTGACTGCGCCGGGCAGCCAGGACATTATGTGGACTATCCAGCATGTCTCAGCCCCGTTGAACTCAGGCGGCGTGAACTGAACCGGTCACTTCTTCGATGGAACCGCTTGCAACAGCGAGTGCCAAATCTCCCGGCGCACGACGGTGCGAAGGTCCAGGGTGGTGTTTACCTTGGCAAAGTCTTCTTTGCTGAGGGCCTTCTGGGCGAGCTCCGAGTCGAACGACTTTTCTGAGGCAGCCTTATCGGCATAGATATCGACCGTGATGAAGTCGTATTCCGCGTCGTGGCCGCTGGGAAACATCCGGCTCAGGAAATACCAACCGTCCATCAGGCCGGCATCCACGCGGGCTTTGTGGAGCTTGCTCCAGATCTCCTTCTCCATCTTGTAGTAGTCGCCCGCCTTGCCAGGTTTGGGCTTCATGAAATTGATTGAGGAGTAGTGCTGTGACTGGCCCTCGAGGCTTTTCACAGCCGAGGCCTCGACTTCCCACAGTTCGCTGCGGGTCAGTTGCCGGACCTCGGCAGTCTGGTTCATCTGAGCCTCTTCCTGGCTCGTGAAAAGGCCTTTGGTCAGGGAATCCGGCCACGGGTCGACAATCTTGTTGAGTGAATCGTACACCCGGATGGTAACGAAGTCGTTTCGGCCGCCGTTCTCCACCCGGTCCATGTGCCAGCCACGGCAAATGCCGGCATCAACTGCTTTCTGATGGAGGCGCTGCCAGAGCTTTTCGAGCGCGATATAATCCTGGTCGGACTTGTCGTCGGGAATGTGCATGTAATCGATCACCGCATAGAGATGTGGTTGTTGAGCGCGGGCCGCGGTGGCCGCGCCCAGAAGACAGAGGGAGAGCAGAACGGTGCTGAGTCGTTTCATAGGACGTTATGGTTGTTATCAGTGCGCCTACCGTTGCACAGAAGATGGCGAAAGTCAAAGGCCGGGAACCGGAGCTTTTGGGACAGGCTCTGGATCGGGTCGTTACCCCGATAAACACCAGTCGCACGCGGGTCGGTATATCGTCTCATCAGGCAGTGGGCGGAAGGATCTGGCACTGAATATGCTGTCTAACTGAAGGTGATGAAGCCCAGTGGAGCTTCATAGCATGGTTGGTTGGGGGCGACTCGGTGAGGGCCGGGTCGCCCTTTTTACTGGCCTTCTTTCTTTCTCCTTGCCGTCGGTTTTTTTTATCCCATAGCGGCCAGCTCGATAAGCGCCTTCAGGCGCTGGGCCCCCAGCCTTTCAAGCTCGCCGGTGAGGCGGAGCAACTGCTGGTGCTCGTGACGGGTGAGCGTCTCCTGGCACAGCTTATGCTCCAGTCGAGCCAGCCGCGCGTTCTTTTCCGGGCTTAAACCGCCGTTGGCATCTCTGAGCAAATCCGATTCTCGTGAGGACATGACGCGTCCTCGCTTTTGCAGCCGCAGCACGGCGGCCCGTTCAATAACCGTTTCCAATTGGCGGGCGGTCAACCGCGCCATGTCCTCCAGGATCTGGGTTGGCGTGACCTTTGGCTTTGCGACCTCGGTCGGCATGAACCCAGGTTGCCACGGCCTGATTGGCGCGTCAACGCTCAGAGCATGTCGCGCGCGGTTCGGCCTGGTTGCTTTTGGCGCTTTGCGTTGCGGGTGCTTTGCGCTTGTCGCCGCGCCCCTTTGTTCCATAGTAAGTCCCGCTGGAAATCAGCCCAGCCTGTTGGGCGCTTGGCGCAGCGGTTAGCGCGTCTCGTTTACACCGAGTAGGTCGGGGGTTCGAATCCCTCAGCGCCCACCAGCTTTTTCCCCGTGCTTACAAGAGGAGTGGCCATTGACTGAACAGGAGAAAACAGAGAGAACGGAGGTAAAAGCTCTGCTTCCTCCGTTGCCTCCTGTTAAAAACAGGACCACCTATTTCTTGAACACCGCACTAATTGGCGGAGCGGCCGGCGACGCCTTTGGTGCCTGTGGCGATGGCGCGGGCGCCCTCTTTGGGGCGCAAGGAGCGGACGGCTTTGCCGGCGACCCACATTTCGGAGTTGCCGATGGCGGCCAGCTCTTTGCCCAACTGCGCCTGGTAATCGGGTTTGCCGCAGGCGGCCAGGACGCGCTGACATTCCTGGCCGCTCTTGACGCGCCGGTAGAGTTCCTTGAAGACGGGCAGGACGGCCTTTTTGAAGCGGGGTTTCCAGTCCAGGGCGCCGCGTTGGGCGGTGGCGGAGCAGTTGGCGTACATCCAGTCCATCCCGTTTTCATCGACCAGGCGGATGAGGCTCTGGGTGAGTTCCTCGACCGTTTCGTTGAAGGCCTCGCTGGGGCTGTGGTGGTGGGCGCGCAGGACCTCGTATTGGGCCTCCATGATGCCGGCCAGGGCGCCCATGAGGACACCGCGTTCGCCCGTCAGGTCGCTGAACACCTCATGTTGGAAGGTGGTGGGGAACAAGTACCCGGAGCCGATGCCGATGCCGATGGCCAGGCAACGGTCTTGGGCGCGGCCGGTGGCGTCCTGGCCAACGGCGAAGCTGGAGTTGATGCCGGCGCCGGAGAGGAAATTGCGGCGCACGGAGGTGCCGGAGCCTTTGGGGGCGACCATGATGACGTCCACGTCTTTGGGCGGCACGACGCGGGTGTATTTCTGGTAAGCGATGGAGAACCCATGGGAAAAGTAGAGGGCGTCGCCCGGCTTGAGGTTCCGCTTGACGGCCGGCCAGATGGCCCGCTGGGCGGCGTCCGACACGAGCATCTGGATGATGGTGCCGCGGCGCGCCGCCTCCTCGATCTCGAACAAGGTCTTGCCGGGCACCCAGCCGTCTTTGACCGCGCGGTCCCAGTCGCGCTGGAAGGCGCCGGCCTGGCCGATGAGAACGTGGAAGCCGTTGTCGCGCAGGTTCAGGGATTGGGCCGGCCCCTGGACGCCGTAGCCGAGGATAGCGATGGTCTCGTTCTTGAGCACCTTGCGGGCCTTGGCCATGGGGAACTCTTTGCGGGTTACGACTTTTTCCTGGGTCCCGCCGAAGTCAATGATTGCCATATAGTTGTCCTCTTAATGAATTGCTCTGCTTACTTCCGCGCCAAGGCCACTTTGCCGGTGCGCGTCAACTCGATGATGCCGAAGGCCTTCATCAGACTGATGAACTTTTCGACTTTGCCTTCGTCTCCCGTCACCTCGATAGTGAGGCTCTTGGGCTGCACGTCGACGATTTTGGCGCGGAAAATGTCGGTAATCTGCATGACCTCGGCGCGGGTCTTGGAATCCACGGCGGTTTTTACCAGCACCAGCTCGCGGTCCACGTATTCGCCTTCGCGGAAGTCCTGCACCTTGATGATGTCGGCCAGCTTGTTGAGTTGCTTGACGATCTGGTCCAGGGTGGCGTCATCGCCCCGCGTAACGATGGTCATGCGCGAGGCCGTAGGGTCGGCCGTGGGCGCCACGTTGAGCGTATCGATGTTGTAGCCCCGGCCGCTGAACAGCCCGGCTACGCGGGTCAGCACGCCGAACTTGTTCTCGACCAGGACCGAAATGGTGCGTCGCATAATGTCCCGTAATTGCGCGGGGTGCAAAACCTAACAACGCGCCCAAGCCGGGTCAACAGGCAAAATCATGGCCCCGAAATGCGGGTTGCGCCCGGCGGGCGCCCGGTATAGGCTGGGCCTCCTGTAAGACTGGATGATATGAATCGCAAACCGCATGTGGCTGTGGTCGGTGCGACGGGCGCCGTCGGCATCGAGATGATCAAGACCCTGGAGAAACGCAATTTCCCGGCGGGCAAACTGACGCTGCTCGCCTCGGCGCGTTCGACGGGCAAGCGTCTGGAGTTTCGGGACGAGGTCATCGCGGTCAAGGAGCTGACCAAGGATTCATTCGAGGGTGTGGAGTTGGCGCTCTTCAGCGCGGGCGGCGCCATTTCCCGGGAATACGCGCCGCTGGCCGCGCGGGCCGGCTGCGTGGTAGTGGATAATTCGAGCGCCTTCCGCATGGACGACCAGGTTCCGCTGGTGATTCCGGAAATCAACGCCACGGACCTCAAGGAGCACCGGGGCATCATCGCCAACCCGAATTGCACGACCGCCATCACGCTCATGGGGCTTTACCCGCTGCACCGGGCCTTCGGCTGCAAGCGGATTTTTGCCTCGAGCTACCAGGCCGTGTCGGGCACCGGGGCCAAGGCCATCGCCGAACTCCAACGCCAGGTCGCGCAAGCCGTCAAAGGCGAGCCCGTGACCCGCCAGGTGTATCCGCACCAGATCGCCTTCAACGTGCTGCCGCACGTCGATTCGTTTCTGCCTTCGGGCTACACGAAGGAGGAGATGAAAATGGAGAACGAGGGCCGCAAGATCATGCACCATCCCGCGTTCCGGGCCAGCGTGACCTGCGTGCGGGTGCCGGTGTATCGGGCCCATTCCGTGGCGGTGAGCGCCGAGTTCGATAAACCGGTGACGGTCGAAGCGGCCCTGGCCGTGCTCCGGCAGGCGCCCGGGCTGGACGTGATCGACAACCCGGCCAAATGCGAATATCCGCTCCCGCTCTACCAGGCCGAAAAGGACAATTGCGCCGTGGGCCGGGTTCGCAAAGACTGCGCGATGGACAACGGCCTGTGCTTCTGGGTTTCCGGCGACCAACTCCTCAAAGGCGCTGCGCTCAATGCCGTCCAAATCGCCGAGGAATTGCTCCTGATGGCGCGTTGAAACGTTCAGGAGGGGCTTCATCTCCTAGCCTTCATCCTGCTCCTAATCCTAATCCTTATCCTTATCCTAATCCTAATCAGATTAGGAGCAGGATTAAGATTAAGATTAGGATTAGGATCAGGCGGCAGACCAGATACGCGAAATGCTCCCTGCGACCAGGCCAAGCCGATCACCTAGAAAGGCGCGAACACCAGGCTTACTCCGCCCGGGCGGCCAGGCCCGCCAGCATTACGGCAATGGCATCCAGGTCCGTGCGCGCGGGGCGGCCGGGGTCGGTGTTGTGATAGCGGTTGAGCATGATGCAGAAGGCCAGGCGCTCGCCGGCGGCGGTGGTAACATAGCCCGAGAGGGAATTGGCCCAGCGCAAGGAACCGGTCTTGGCGCGCACATTGCCGGCGGCGGGGGTGTTTTTCATCCGGCTCTTGAGGGTGCCGTCCACCCCTGCGACGGGCAGGGCCTCGAGGAAGATTTCCGCGCAAGGATGCCGGCTCATGAAGCCAAGCAAGGCAACAGTGGCATTGGGGGTGGTGAGGCTTTCGCGGGACAGTCCGGAGCCTTCGTCCAGGAACACCTCGCCCCTTTTGACGCCGGCTTGGGCCAGGAAGGCATCGAGCTGGCGGATGCCCAGTTCTTCGGAGGTGCGGCCGGGGGGAGTGCCAGCGACGCGCTCTTTCTCGCCCAGGTGGGCCAGGAGCAGGTCGGCGTAAAGGTTCTGCGAGGGTTTTAGCACTTGGCGGGCGAAGTCTCGCAACGGGAGGGATTCCAGCGCCCCGAGTTCGACCATCCGGCTGCAATCCAGCGGGTCCACCTGGCGGTCCAGCCAGTTCGAGGTCCGGAGGCGGCCGCTGACAGTGACGCCATGCCGGGCCAGGGCTTCTCTGAAAAAGACGATAAACAGGCCCGCGGGGTTATGCAGGGTCACTTCTTCCGTCGAGCCGGGGTCCTGGAGCGGCGCCTGGCCGAAGGCATAGACCACGTTTTCGTTGGGCAGGCGATAAAAGCTCACGGTCCGCCGTTGACCCTTGGGGACCGTCTCGGTTCGATTGCTCAGGGTGAGATAACCGGTTGCGGGCAACAGAGCGAGCCGGCAAGGCGCCCCGGCGCGCTCGCCCGGCCTGACAACCACCTGGAGGGTGTTGTTGTTGATCGTCAGCGGCGAGATCTCCGCCCCGTAGTCGTGCTCCTGGTCGTCCCAGGCCCAGCCGGAGCCAAATTCCGGGCCGCGAAAGAAACTGGCGTCGCCGACCAGGTCGCCCGCGATGCGCTTGACCCCGGCGTTGGTGAGGGCGGCGGCCAACGGTTCGAGGGCCTTGAAGATATCCCCGCCGTGCTGGCGGGCGTCGATAGTGGGATCGCCGCGGCCATAAACGATGACATCATCTTGGAGCGTGCCGCCGGGGTCGGGCCGGCTTTTGGCATAAAGAGAAGTCCTGATGCGATAATCGGGGCCAAGCCGGTCCAGGGCCAGCGCCACCGTGTAAAGCTTGGCGTTCGAGGCCGGGCTCAGGAGCTTGCCGGCATTGTGCTCGAAGAGGGTCTTGCCGGTGTCCAGCGAGAGGATTTTCACACCCCAGAGCGCCGCGCCGAATCTCGGCTGCGCAAGCATACCCGCCAGGCGCTCTTGCAGTTCGGCCAGCGCAACGGGGGGCCTCTCCTCCGAATGCGGAATGCGGAGTGCGGAGTGCGGAATAGCCTGCGGCTCGGCCGGTGCCGCGGGCGGCTTCTCTTCCTGGCCAAAGGCCGAGCCCAGCACCAGGCCGGCCAGGAGAATGGGCCGCAACTTCCGATTCATGTTCATGACGTTTTGTCCGCCAGAAGTGTAGCCATTACATCTTGTAATGTCCATCCATGACGATCGCGTGGCGGTTGGGCATGACAGAAGAATCATGCTTATGTGTGATGGACAACGGAAACATCCAGGCTTATACTATTATCCTATCTCTCCAATCCATGGGAGAGGACCATGAATAGACTGACCGGCCAAGACAGGCCCGCGCGCGTTTTGCTGGTGGAGCATCATCCACCGGTGCGCCAGGCCTTGAGCGGGCCCCTTTCGCGGGAACGTGATTTGGGGCCCATCAAGGACGTCCGTCTTCGCTACCCCAAGTTTCGGATACTGGTGCCGTCCCAGGCCAGCGCACAGGCCCGCGAACGCGACCTCTCCGAGCGCGAGCGCCTCGAGAGCGAGTTGCTCGAGGCCAGCGCCAACGAACGCCGCCGGCTCGGACACGACCTCCACGATGGCCTCGGGCAGCAGTTGGCGGGCATCGCCTTGAAGGCCAAAGTGCTCGAGGAAACCCTGGCGGCGGAAAAGTCCGCGCAAGTGCTGCGGGCCAAAGAGGTGGTTGGCCTCATCAACACGGCCATCCGCCAAACCCGCAGCCTGGTCCATGGCCTCGACCCGGTGCATGTCGAGGCCGACGGGCTAGTCTCCGCCTTGGGCGGCCTCGCAGCCCAAACCAAGGAGTTTTTTCGCCTGGACTGCGCCTTCGCCTGTCCCCAGGACCGCCTGGCGGTCAAACTTGAGACCAGCCTTGCCCTCTACCGAATCACCCAGGAAGCCATTCGCAACGCCATGGTCCACGGCCAGGCCCGCCGCATCGAGGTCCGGCTTGCCTTGCGGGACGGCCATTTGCGCCTGGGCATTCGCGACGATGGCAAGGGCTTCTCCCCAGGTCCTGAACCCGGCTCCGGCATGGGCTTGCACATCATGCGCTGCCGGGCCAATTCCATCGGCGGCAGCCTGACTATCGACTCCGCCCCCGAGGCGGGAACCCTCATCACTTGCGCCGTCCCCCAGGGTCTCTGTCTGGTCAAGGCCCAGGGGACTCCAAAGTGATAGTTCCAGGCCGTTCCAGGTCAGATAGAGTAAATCGGAAGCTGCGGTATGGGCACGGGTAACCATAAGGCCAGGGTCCTGGTCGTGGATGATCATCCAATCGTTCGCGAGGGGATCGCCGGCCTCATCGATCGCCAGCCGGATTTGGCTTGCTGCGGCAAAGCCGGCACCATCGCGCAAGCTCAGACCGCGCTGGAAACCAAGGCCATCGACCTGTTGCTCCTGGATCTGCGAATCGGCCAGGGCGACGGCTTGGAAACCATCAAATCCTTCAAAGGGCGCTTCCCCAGCCTGCCGATCCTGGTGATCTCCCAGTTCGATGAAAATACATACGCCGAGCGGGCCTTGCGCGCCGGAGCGCGCGGTTACGTCATGAAGGAGCAGGCCACTGAAGAGCTCTTAGGGGCAATTCGCCAGGTCCTCTCCGGCCAGCTCTACTTCAGCCCCAGCTTTGGCCGCCGGGCCGTTGAACGCATCCTCAACGCCCGGCCCGCAACCCGTGACTCGGACCTCGGCGCCCTCAGCGACCGCGAATTGCACGTCTTCAAATGTGTCGGCGCCGGCAAGACCAACAAGCAAATCGCCGCCGAACTCCACTTGAGCGTCAAAACCATCGAGACCTATCGCGAGCACCTCAAGTGGAAGCTCCGATTGGCCGGCGCCGCCGAGCTCGCCCAGCGGGCCTCCGATTGGCTGCGCGACCAGCCGGGCGGCTGACCTGGATGTTTCATGGGCCGGGGGCGTTAGTCCAACCGCCGCCCCGGCAAAGCTCCCTCAGGAGCGCCATATTTGTAGTCCAGGGGCATCGAGCGCGCCAAGCTCCGTCAGGAGCGGCATGTCCATCGCCCGCTCCAGGGGGCTGAAATGCCGCTCCTGACCGAGCTTGAGAGAGGCGTTGCGGGGCTGCGTTCCTAGGAATATGCGTAACTGTTCAGGTGGGAGGGTGGGGCAGACCTCTGGTGTGCCGGTCAGCCGGGCCTCTGGCCCGGTGTTCCGATCGCACCAGGTTCACGGAGCCGGAGGCTCCGTGAACTGGCAGACCGGAGGTCTGCCCCATCTGAACAGTTACTTTCCCTTAGGGGAGCCGCCGCACTCCCCTAAGGGACTCCCGCGTGAATCTTACGGAGTCAGCCCGATTGAAGAGCCGATCTTTTCATGACATAATTGTCATAGATGTCAATTGTGATCCACTCGGGGCCGGTGTGTCGGCGGGGCAACCCGCGCCAACGGACGCAAACAACGAACAACTGCACAAATGCGAGAAAGGGCGCAGTACGCAGATGAAAACCACAAGACAAATGAAAACCACAAGAATAGTTGAAGGCGCACAGAGGATGTTGCGCCGAGCTATCAAGAGCAGCGTGTTGATGGGCCTGGCCAGTGTGCTCTGCCTTGGCTCGGCCCTGGTGCTGGCGCCAAGTGCCAAGGCCGATAATGGCTGGGTGGCGGTAAACGGCGCCACCTGTGTGCATGAAGCGGGTGGTGTGTGCAAGGTCTTCGCAGCCAAGGAGGACGTCTGGCTGGACGGCGCAACCGTCGCGTCCAAGCTGCCACCGGGCGACTATTTCTTCGCCGTCCTCCAACCCGGCGGCCAGGGTGACCCCAACGATGATGGTTCTGGGAATCTTTCGGCCTCCTATGACTCCTATAATAACCGGACATTCACGATCACCACCGGGGGCTCTATCAGCTACGGCGGCACCCATGGATTTGACTCCACTAAGAATATGATTCAGCTCGCTCCATTTGGGGACACCCCCAATCCAGCGGGCGTCTGTGTGCTGGCTGTTTGCTCGCTGGCCAACGGTTATCCCGTGGGAGGAGGCAGCAGCCGCTTCGACGTATTCAAGGTCCAGCCGGGCCAACCACCGATAACAGGACAGGGACTAACTATATTAAAGGATGCCACGGCGTCGTTCACCCGTGCCTTTGCTTGGACCATCGCCAAGGGCGTGGATAAAACCCTGGTGAAACAGCCGGCCGGCACGCCAGCCACCTTCAATTACACGGTCACCGTCACTCACGACAAAGGCACCGACAGCGCCTGGCAGGTGAGTGGCACGATCACGGTCAACAACCCTAACGCATTTGACATCACAGGTGTCAGCGTCACCGATGCGATTTTCGATCCGAACGCGACCTGTGTGGTCACCGGGGGCAACGATGCGACGATCCCGGCAAGCTCGTCGGTGGATTTTTCCTACACCTGCACCTACTCCGCGGCCCCAGCGAGCCAAGATGAGATCAACGAGGCCACAGTGACGTGGCCCGACCAAAAGGACGCGGGCGAGAATGTCGTCCTGGCTGCAGGGGCCGTTTTCTTCGACCTTCCCTTCAGCTTTCCAGCAAATCCGACCACCCTCGTTGACGACTCGGTGAGCGTAACCGACACCTTAGGCGGCACTCTTGGGACGGTCGCCTCGACCGATCCGAGTCCAAAGACCTTTACTTATTCCCATGCGTTCACGGCGCCGGCGGGAACATGTACGACCTACCCGAACACGGCAACCTTCACGACGGACACCACTGCAACAACCGGGTCGGCCAGCCAATCGGTCAAGGTGTGCACAGGGACCGACCTCCAGGTGAGCAAAACCGCCATCCCGGCGTTCACGCGCACGTACGCGTGGAGGATCGGCAAGGGCGTGGACAAGACCCGCGTTGAGCAGATTGGCGGCACCGCCGCCTTCAACTACGCCGTCAACGCTACCCAAACCGGCTTCCTCGACAGTCTCTGGGTGGTCGCGGGCTCGATCACGATTGCCAATCCGAACGATTGGGAGGCGATCACTGTGAATGTGACGGATCTGGTCGATGGCGGCGGCCTCTGCGCAGTTAGCGGCGGCTCGGGGGTAGTAGTGCCAGCACTTGGATCGGTGACGCTCCCTTACTCCTGCACCTACGCCTCAGCCCCGTCCCCAAGCAGCGGCAACAACACCGCCACCGCGACCTGGGACCCTGCGGCCTACTTCACGCCCCATGGCTCGGCCTCGGGACTCGCGGGCTTCGCCTTCACTACACCCACGACCCTGATCAACCAGACCGTCACTGTCCAGGACACCTTCAACGGCACCACCACCACCCTGGGCACAACCCCGGCCGCGACCGACACGCAGCCCTTCACTTCCGAGACCTTCACCTACGCGCGCAGCATTGTCGTTCCTGCGTTTGGCTGCCTGAGCTACCTCAATACCGCCAAAATCGGCCAGACCGGCCAATCGGCCAGCCAAACCGTGACGGTCTGCGGCCCGGTCAACAGCGGCGCGCTGTCGAAGGGTTTCTGGCAGAACAAGAACGGCCAGGGCATCATCACCGGCGGAGCCTACACCGGGACGGGTAAGGTCGCCAACTCGGGAACTTGGCTCAGGCAATTCCTTCCCTTCCAGGACCTTAGCGCGACGGCTACCCTTGCTCAGGTCGCGACTTACGTCAATAACGTCATTAATGGGGCAACTGCTGCTGGCGCCACCATGAACCCGATGCTCAAGGCGCAAATGCTCGCCACCGCGCTGGATGTTTATTTCAGCGATCCCGCGCTCGGCGGCAACAAGATCACCGCACCCGCGCCTCTTGGCGGGGTGTGCATTGACCTGACCAAGATCGATTCCCCATACGAAAATGTAAGCAGCGCGTTTGGCAACGCCACCGGCCTGACCGTCTCACAAATGCTGGCCTACGCTGCCGGCAAGTCAAATGTTGGTGGCAGCACTTGGTATGGGAATGTGAAGGCCACCCAGGGACTGGCCAAGGACGCCTTCGACGCCATCGACAACGAGTTAGCTTTTGGTTGTCCGTAAAGCCAAATGACTGCGGACTACCGCGCTGTAGCCCCAAGGGCAACCGTGGCGAGACCTGGTTGCCCAGGCGGGTCTTAGCAGTACCCGGGGAAATGGAAGCAGGCTTTGTGCTGTGACCATTTCCCCGGCTTATGTTTGCCTGTGAAGCGGATTTTCATCCTGCAATGCCTGGCGGGCAGCACCTTCTGGATTGTTGCTTCGTGCCTGGCCGAAGCTCCCGCCGGAACTGCGCAAAGGGTGGAACGGCCGGAGCAGGGGCCGGAACCGCGAGCAGTTTTCGAGGCCACCAACTTCAACTTCGGCAGGATAAAGGCGGGAGAAATCGTGAGGCACGACTTTGTCTTCACGAACAGAGGCGAAGCTCTGCTCGAGATCATGGAGGTGAAACCGGGGTGCGGTTGCACGACGGCGGGGGATTGGGATAAAGGGGTCAAGCCGGGCGGGACTGGGCGCATTTCCGTGCAGTTCAATTCTGGTGCCTGCGAGGGTCTGGTAAGCAAGTCCGCCGTCCTGACGTGCAACGATCCGCGCCAGTCCAATGTCGTCCTCCAGCTCAGCGGGACCGTCTGGAAACCGATCAGCATCACGCCGGCCACGGCATTTTTTCAGCCTACCGAGGAGACGCAAGTGAAAGAGACGAGAATCCTGCGCATCGTGAGCAACCTCGAGGGCCCGGTCACCCTATCGGACCTGGAGTGTTCCGACCGGTCATTCGAGGTTGAATTCAAATCCATAAAGCCCGGCAGGGAGTTCGAGCTGCTGGTCTCCTCGACGCCGCCGTTTGCGTCGCGGCGGGCTTCTTCGGCTGTGATTACAATGAAGACCTCGTCTTCCGAGGCGCCGCTCATCGAGGCCAGGGCCTATTCGATGGTGCAGCCGGTGCTGGCGATCATCCCCCAGCAGATCATTTTGCCTCCAAGCCCGCTGGCCGGTTCGGTCACTTCCCTGGTTACGGTGCGCAACAACGGCACCAACCTCCTGGCCTTATCAGACGCCCGTATGGACGCGCCCGGTGTGAAGGTCGAGGTTCGGGAATCCGAGTCTGGCCGGCAGTTTACGTTGGCTGTGAAATTCCCGCCGGGCTTCAAGGTTGCTCCGGGTCGGGAAGCAGTGGTAACCGCCAAGTCAGACCACCCGAGGTTCCCGGTGATCAAAGTGCCCGTCTCGCACCTGGAGCCTCCTGCAACAGTTGTTCGGTAGGGTCTCCGCAATCTCCGGGCAATCTGGAAGGTTGCCAGATGGTTGGCGGAGGCCACCGCGAACGCGGCGACCTCCGGAACGCGGCGTGCCGAAAGGTGCTGCACGTCGGCGGGGTGCCAGGGCATTTCTATTTATTCACCGTGACGATGGCCGAGGCGCCCTGGTTGCCCGCCGCGTCGTAGGCAAAGGCCTGGAGCGTGTGCTGCCCACCGGCCGCCTTCGACGTGTTCCAACTGAACACCGGCGCCGAGGAAGTGCTGCTGCCAAAGAGCTTGCCATCGATGTTCAGGTCCACGCGCGTGACTCCCACGTTATCAGACGCGCTCACATAGATCTTGACCGTCTTGCCCACCTTGGCGCCGGAGGCCGGCGAGGTGATCTGGACCGTGGGCGCGGTGGTGTCAGCGACGGCATTCTGCACCGTGACGGCACTCGTGGCGGAGGCGCCGGCATTGCCCGCGGTGTCGTAAGCCTTGGCTTGAAGCGAATGAGGGCCATTGGCCGATTTGGTCGTGTCCCAGGGGAAGCTGGCGGACGCGCCTGCGCTGGAACCGGCCAACACGCCGTCCAGGTACCATTCCACGCTGGCCACGCCCGTATTGTCCGTGGCGTTGATATTCACGGTGACCGCGTTCGAAACCGTGCTTCCGTTCGATGGGGCGGTGATGGCCGCTACGGGCGCGGTCGCATCCGCGTTCTGGACGGTGACGGTTACCAGGGAAGACGCGCCGGAATTACCGGCGGCGTCATAGGCTTTGGCCTGCAGATTGTGTGAGCCATTGGTCGCCGTCGTGGTGTCCCAGGAGAAGGTGGCGGAAGCGGTCGCGCTCGAGGCTGCCAAAGCGCCGTCGAGGTAGCACTCGAGCCGTGTCACACCCACGTTATCCGAGCCGCTCACAGCAACGCTTGCCGTGCCCGAGACCGTGCTGCCGTTTGCGGGCGCGCAGATTGTGGCCGAGGGCGGGGTGGTGTCAGGCGGTTGCCCCGCGGCGGCCAGAACAGCCTTGTAGGCATTCACACGGCCCCAACCGTAGCCGGTATCCCAGCCCGCAGGGCCGAGATCATCTGCCGTCTGCTCCAGCAGGCTCCGGAGCTGCGTGCCGGAGAGGCCCGAGTTGACGGACAAGACCAAGGCGGCCACGCCGGCAACCACCGGCGCGGAAAAAGAGGTTCCGGTGCCAGCTCCATACCCCCCGCCTCTGAGGGTAGTCACTATGCTCCCTCCAGGGGCGGCCAGGTCGATGTTATTTCCCGTGTTGGACCAGGAAGCAACCCTATCGTCTGACAGTGTCGCGCTTACCAGCAGGAAGTGAGGGTTGTCGCCACTCGAATCGAAGATCCCGGAGTTCCCGGCTGAAGCGGTGACCACACCACCTTTGGACTGAAAGTACTGCGCCGCGCTGTCTATCGAGGCGATTTTAGTCACGTTACCGTAGCTGATGTTGGCGACCCTGGCCCCGTGATCCGCCGCCCAGGTGAGGGCGCTCGTAATGGCTGAGGCGCTTCCGTTGCCACTCGCATCTGTTATGCGGAGAGGCATGATATAACAGCCCCAGGCGATTGCCGCCACGCCAAGCCCGTTATTGCCATCCGATACGGCCGTGCCCGCCACCGCAGTACCGTGGCTGGTAACATCGGCGAGGTTCGAGTTGTTGTCGTAGAAGTTCCAGCCAGGCACGAGCCTCCCGGCGAGATCCGGATGGCTTGAATCGATTCCCGAGTCCAGGATGGCAACCATCACGCTGGCGCTGCCGGTAGTGATGTCCCAGGCCTGCGGGGCTTGAATCTTAGCTGGGTGCCATTCGCTGGGATAGTAGGTGTCGTTGGGGATAAGGTCGGGTTCGACGATGTAATCCGGTTCGGCGAATTCGATATTCGGGTTGTGTTGGAGCGCCTCGAGCACGCGGTCGCGGATGGCCGGGGGCACTTGCAGGATGCGGACGTCAATCTGGGCGATGCGATCCGCCTCCCGCGCGCCCACCAGGTTGAACAGGGCTTGCACGGTCGCTTCGTGACCGCCCGCCCTGGGTTTGACCAGCAACCGGTCGGGGACGGCACCCGGGGGCGCCGCGGCGGCGATTGCCATCCAGCAGACCAGCATCAGACCAACCACGGGACGCGCCCGCCTGGCGCCGGACCATCTCAAAACGAAGGGAATCAGGTTATGGTTCATGCTTCTCCCGTTGGCACGGTTTTCCGCCGCTGCCCGCTTAGCCGGCGCGTCGTGCGCATCGCTCGGCTTGGGTAGCAGCGGCCATGCCACCCCGTTTGATCCCCGTAAGTCAGCGACGCCCTGATGCCCTTTCGAGGGAGTGCCTGAGTTTCAGACACCGCTCGTCCAGTATATTGCCAGCTCGTTACAACTTCTCCTGCTTAGAACCAATCGTTACAGAATCCGCGTGGGGCAGACCTCCGGTCTGCCAGTTCACGGAGCCTCCGGCCCCGTGAACCTGGTGCGATCGGAACACCGGGCCAGAGGCCCGGCTGACCGGCAGACCAGAGGTCTGCCCCACCCTCCCACCTGAACAGTTACGTTAAAGGATCCGCGTGGGGCATGTTACGTTCCACAAGCGCCGGCTTCGACTAGGATGTTCCTGGCCGCCATTAGGAGGATGCCTTGCGTGCGCGGGCACTAAACCGGATATTTCGCAGGCCAGCCGCCGGTCTCATTAACACCGCCGCTTCAGCGCGGTGTACGTGTGCCGCGAGCCGCCCCAGCCGTGATAACGGCTGTCCGCGCTCCCGGCCAAACCGTTGAAACGGTTGCAGCGCCCCAGGTGCCTTCCTGCACCGGGCTGAAGCCACGGTGTTAATGAAACGTCTGGCCGGGGTATGAAAGATCCGCGCTAATCCGCCGTCGGCGACCTGAAGGGCAAGGTGAGAGTGAAGGTGGCGCCGTGGCCGGGGCCGTCGCTCTGGGCGCAAAGGGAGCCGCCGAGTTCGCGGGCGGCCAGGGCGCCGCTGTGGAGGCCGAAGCCGTGGCCGTTGCGCCGGGTGGTAAAGCCATGGGCGAAGATGCGGGTGAGATTCTCGGCCGCGATGCCAACGCCGTTATCGATGACCTGGATTTCCACCTGGCCGTCAGCGGCGCGGCGCACGCGCAAGGTCAGGAGCTTGTGCGGGGATTGGGAGTCGCTCAGGGCGTATTTGGCGTTGCGAATGACGTTGATGAGGATCTGGAGGACCTTGTGCTTATCGGCCAGGAACGGCGGCACCGGCTCGAGGTCACGCTGGTACTGGATGGTGTGCCGCTGCAAGGCGGCGGCGTTGATTTGGATGGCGTCCTCGACCAACTGGGTGATATCGACCGGTTCCTGGACGCCGGCGACCTTGGCATAGCTCTGCTGCATGGCGACGATCTGGTTGACATGCTCGACGTGCTCGCGCAATTGGCTGAGTTCGCGCAGCAAAAAACTCTTTTGCTCCTGGAATTTTTCGTGGACGCCGGCCAGATACCGCGGAATGTGCTTGCCTCGGGGGTCGGTGGCAAGGAACTGGTCAAGCCGCCCCGCGTTTTCCTGGAGCAGCGCGGGAATGCGGGCCAGGTTGTTGAAACTCAACTGTTTGATCGCGTCAATGACCAGGCTGCACGAGACATTGATGCTGTTGAGCGTGTTGCCCACGTTGTGCAACACGTCGCTGGCGACCTCCGCCATGCCGGCCAGGCGGGAGGTTTCCACCAGCCGTTGGTGCGCATTCTCGAGCTCCGCCTCCGCCAGTTTGAGGGCCGTAACGTCCTTCGAGATGCCGAACGTGCCGATAATATTGCCGGCGGTGTCGCGCCAGGGCATTTTGCTCGTCAAGGCCCAGGTGACATGGCCATTGGCGTGAGTTTCCTTCTCGATCTTGCCGACGATCGGCTTGCCGGTGCGGAGGATTTCCTGCTCGTCGTCGAAGGCGGGCCGGGCGTGCTCTTCGGTGAAAAAATCGAAATCGGTCTTGCCGCGAAGCACTTCCGACGCATCCACGCCGAACAGCCGGCTGAAGGCTTTGCTGAAGTGGACAAAACGCGACTGTCGATCCTTGAAGTAAATACAGTCGGGAATGTTGTCCAGCAGAGTGCGGAGCAGTTCAGGTTCGTTGGCCAACTTGTCCTCCGATTGCTTGAGCGAGCAGTCGGCACCCGCCCCGCTTTGCTCGGGACAAATAAGTTCGCCGCCCGGCAACCGGTTGTTATCGACGCCGGGCATCGACGCCGGGATCTGCATCGCGCACTCTTCTTTCATAGCTACAGCTTGAACTGCTCAGGCCGACAGCAACGGCCCTGTGGTCGATTACTGAAGGTGGAGCATCTATTATGCCAACCCAAAAGAGGTGTCGTCCAGGTCCTGGCGGGCAGCGCAGAAGGGCAAACAATGAATGATTCCAGGACCGTAAGCCTTTATCCGGTCGTTAGTTGACTCGATTCTCAGGCCCGGTCTCGCCGGTTGTTACGTTCCGCAGGAAGCCTGCCGCCGCTTTAGCGCGTTGAAAAGGGGACTTCCGACCGGGCAGTGACTTTTTGCCGGGTGGCGCCGTTTCTACTCCGGCACATTTTGGCGCAACTCCTCGAGCCAGACGCTGGCCTCGGCGTCGCTGGGGGCGCGCCAATCCCCGCGCGGCGAGAGCGAGCCGCCGGAGCCGACTTTCGGGCCATTGGGAATGGCCGAGCGTTTGAACTGGCTGGTCTGGAAGAAGCGGAAAAGGAAGACCTCGAGCCACTTTCGAATGGTCGGAAGGTCATAAGCCAGGCGTTTCTCGGCGGGCAACAGGTCGGGCCAATCCCCGCGGTCCTTGTCACCCCAGGCCTGCCAGGCCAGGAACGCAATTTTGCTTGGACGGAAGCCGTAGCGGGTGACGTAGTACAGGTTGAAGTCCTGGAGTTCGTAAGGGCCGACGGTTTCGGCGGTTTTTTGGGCAGGCCGGGCCGAGTCCCCAGCGGCCGGGGGCACCAGCTCCGGAGAGATCTCCGTATCGAGGATGGCCTGGAGGGTGGCGTTAGTGACGGCGTCGAACTGGCCGGAGGAGATGACCCAGCGGATGAGGTATTGGATGAGGGTTTTGGAGACCGAAACGTTCACGTTGTAGTGCGACATCTGGTCGCCCACCCCGTAGGTCATCCAGCCCAAGGCCAATTCGCTCAAATCGCCGGTCCCCAGAACCATGGCCTGATGGAGGTTGGCCAGGCGGAACAAGTGCGAGGTTCGCTCGCCGGCCTGCACGTTTTCGAAAGTGACATCGTAAACCGGGTCGCCGCCCGCGAAGGGATGGCCAATGTCGCGGAACATCTGGAGACAGGCCGGGCGGATATCGATTTCGCCGGCGGTGACGCCCAGGGCGCGCATGAGTTGGCGGGCGTTGGTGCGGGTCAGCTCGCTGGTGGCGAAACCCGGCATGGTGTAGGCCAGGATATTCTGGCGGGGCAACCCCAGCCGGTCCATCGCCTTGGCGGCGACGATGAGGGTCTGGGTGGAATCCAACCCGCCGGAGATGCCGATGACCACGCGCTGGATGCCCGTGTGGGAAAGCCGTTTCAGGAGGCCGTGGACCTGGATGTTGTAGGCCTCGAAACAACGCTGGTCGCGCTCGAGCGGGTTGCTGGGCACGTAAGGGAACCGGGCAATCTTCCGGCAGAGGGGGACTTCTCCGCCTGGAAGGCGCAGCTCGAAAGGGACGCGGCGCACCGCTTGCACCCGCTCCCGGCATTCGGCCAGTGAATCCTGAAAGCTGGTCAGGCGCATCCGATCCTGGGCCAACCGCTCGAGGTCGATGTCGGCGGTGATCATCTGCTCGCGATTGGCGAACCGCTCCGCCTCCGCCAGCAAATCGCTGTTTTCATAAATCAGAGCGTGTCCGTCCCAGGCCAGGTCGGTCGTCGATTCCCCTGGCCCGGCAGCGGAGTAGAGATAGGCGGCGATGCACTTGCCCGATTGGGAGGCGCACAATTTGCGGCGGTAGTCGGCCTTGCCGATGATGATGTTGCTGGCCGACAGGTTGGCCAGCACGGTCGCCCCCGCCAGCGCCGCGTAGGTGCTGGGCGGGATCGGCGTCCAGACGTCCTCGCAAATCTCGACGTGCAGCTTGAATCCCTCCACATCGATTGCATCGAAGACCAGGTCGTTGCCCAAGGGGACGGGCTGGCCCAGGAAAAGGACTTCGCGGCTCAGGGCCTCCCGGGCGGAGGTGAACTGCCGCTTCTCGTAGAACTCCCGGTAATTGGGCAAGTAGGTCTTCGGCGCCAGACCCAGGACCCGGCCGCGGTGGACAATGACCGCGCAATTGAACAGCTTGGCCTCGAATCGCAAAGGCGCACCCACGATCAGGACCGGCGTCAACTCCTGGCTCTCCTTGACCAACCGCCCCACGGCCGCCTTGGCAGCCTCCAGCAGCGCGTCCTGGTGAAACAGATCCTCGTTCGTGTAGGCTGAGAGGCCCAGTTCCGGAAACAAGGCCACGGTCGCCCGCGCTTCCGAGGCCTGCCGCGCCAACGCCAGAGTCCGCTCCAAATTGAACAGCGGATCCGCCACTCGCAACGATGGGATGCAAACCGCCGCCCGGATGAACCCGTGCGCGTAGATCGAGTTAAACCGCTCACGCATAACCAATGACTACGCAAATTCCGGCCATGTTCCAATGATAAACTACGGCTTGGGGAAAGGACGGGGGCCGAAGGCCGAAGGTCGAAATCCTAAGCCCGGAAGCAAATCCGAAATCCGAAATCCGAAGGCCCGAAGGAAATCCGAAACCCGAAATCCGAATCCGGCCCTGCATTTCGTGCGATGGCTGCGTGATACGGGAGCGCCTGTGGCCCCAGTATGGAGCACAGAGCCAGTGCCCGAAAGCTTCCGGATCTCGGCCTTCGGATTTCGGGTTTCGGACTTCCTTCGGATTTCGGCCTTCGGGTTTCGGATTTTCTTCGCCCTTCGACTTTCGGACTTCGGATTCTCACCTCCTACCGCCCCTGTGCGCGCAGTTTGGCGACCATGCCCGGCAGGCATTGCAACAGATACTCGACCTCGGCTGCGGTGTTGTAAAGCCCCAGGCTAAAGCGGAGGCTGCTGCGCGCCCGGGCCGCGCTACAGCCCATCGCGCTCAGCACATGCGAAGGGTCCAGGGCGCCGGAGGAGCAGGCCGAACCGCCGGAGGCGCAGACGCCGGCCTGGTCCAGGAGCAAGAGCAGGCCCTCGGCCTCGACGCCCTCGAAGGCCAGGTTGGCAGTGTTGGGCAGGCGCGGCTCGGCCGCGCCGTTGCGCGCGACCCCGGAGATGCCGCACAAAAGCCCGCTTTCCAGTCGATCACGCATCGCGCGAACGCGCGCATTCCCCGACTCCGGATTTGCCAGGGCCAGTTCGGCGGCCCGGCCAAACCCCACAATGCCCGGGACGTTCTCGGTGCCCCCGCGCCGGCCCCGCTCCTGGCCGCCACCCAGGAGATAGGGCTGGTATCGGGTGTGGCGCTTCACGTAAAGCAGCCCGATACCTTTGGGCCCGTGCAGCTTGTGCGCGGAGAGTGACAAGAAATCCACACCCAGCGCTTTGACGTCGATTTTGAGTTTTCCCGCCGCCTGGATGGCGTCCGTGTGGCACAGCACCCCTTTGCTGCGGCACAGGCCGGCGATCTCGGCTATGGGGAACAGCACCCCGGTCTCGTTGTTGGCCAGCATCGCCGACACGACGGCGGTGTCGGGCCGGATCGACTTTTCCACCAGGTCCAGGTCCAGCGCGCCATCCGAGTCCACTGGCAGCACGGTGACGGTGCCGCCCTGTTTCTGGAGGAAGCTGCAGAATTTGAGGATGGCCGAGTGCTCGACGGCGGTGGTGACCACGTGCCGGCGCTCCGGGCGCGTGGCTAGGGCGCTGTGCAGGGCGGCATTGTTGCTCTCGGTGCCGCCGCTCGTAAAGACGATCTCCTGCGGTTCGGCATGGATCAAGGCTGCGGCTTTGGCCCGGGCGTCGTCCAAGTGCCGGGCGACCTCCTGCCCGAAGCCGTAGGGGCTGGAAGGGTTGCCCCACTGCTGCCGCAGGAACGGCAGCATCGCCTCGATCACCTCGGGCGCAACCTGGGTCGTGGCATTGTAGTCGAAATAGCGCAACGGCGGCTGATTCATGGCAGCTTAAACAACATCGACACTATAGCCCGGTTGCCGCCCGATCAATGATCCATTGCCGCAAATGTGTCGCCATTTCGGGGTCGCCACACCAGAATGGCGCGATGAAACGGCAACCCGGATTAGGGCGGCCGGCGGCGTCGAGATTCCGCCGCTTTTGGGCCTTGGCCCCGGGCACGGTGTTTCTGAACCACGGCTCGTTTGGGGCCTGTCCCCGGGCCATTCTGGCTCTGCAAGCCGAGCTGCGGGCCCGTATGGAGGCCGAACCGGTGCAGTTCCTGTGGCGGCGCTACGACGAGCGGCTTGAGGTTTCGCGCGGGGCGGTGGCGCGGTTTGTCGGAGCGCAGCCTCGGGACCTGGTTTTTGTCACCAATGCGACCACAGGCGTCAACGCCGTGGTCCGCTCGCTCAAGCTCAGGCGCGGGGACCAATTGCTGACCACCAACCAGGATTACAATGCCTGCCGCAACGTGCTGGCCGAGACCGTTCGCCGTGCCGGCGCCCGGCTGGTGGTGGCCCCGGTCCCCTTTCCCTTGCGCAGCCCGGACCAGGTGGCCGAGGCGGTGTTGGCTTGCGTTACCCCGCGCACCCGCCTGGCCATGATAGACCATGTGACGAGCCCGACGGCCCTGGTGCTGCCCGTGTCGCGCCTGGTCCGCGAGTTGGAGGGGCTGGGGGTGGCCACGCTCGTGGATGGGGCGCACGCCCCCGGCATGGCGCCCCTGGACCTCGAGAGATTGGGCGCGGCCTATTATGCCGGCAACCTCCACAAATGGGTCTGCGCTCCCAAAGGCGCCGCCTTGCTCTGGGTGCGCCCTGACAAACAAGCCGGCTTGCAGCCGGCGGTCATCAGCCACGGGAACAACACCCCCCGGCCGGGCTATGGCCCGTTCCAGGACCGCTTTGATTGGCCGGGCACCTTCGACCCGACCAGTTGGCTCTGCGCCGGGGAGGCCCTGGCCTGGCTGGGGCGGCGGTTGCCCGGGGGCTGGAAAGAGCTCTACCGGCGCAACCATCTGTTGGCCGTGCAGGCGCGCCGCCTTCTGTGCCGACGGTTGCATCTGGAACCCCCTTGCCCCGAGGAGATGCTCGGCGCCATGGCAACGCTCCCCTTGCCCGAGCGGTTCCAGGGTCTGCCCCGAGAAGGAAAGATCGATGCCGAGCAATTGCGGCTCTACGACCGATTCCGCATCGAAGTGCCCTTCCTGCGCTTCGGCCAGCCCGAAAGGCGCTATTTCCGGCTCTCGGCCCACCTCTACAACTCCCTGGCCGAATACGCCTTCCTGGCCAGGGCATTGGCCCTCCTCTAAGGGATCGTGCAAGAACACGTTCCGAGATCCGAAGGCTTGGGGTGGAGCGTGGAGCGTGGAGCGTGAAGCCTGGAAAGTGCTACGCTCCGACGCTCTACGCTCCAACGCTCCAACGCTCCAACGCTCCACGCTCCCACGCTCCCACGCTCCCACGCTCCACGCTGCGGACGGTTCTTGTGGCTTCCCTCACCACTCCGCATTCGTTGCGCCCGGCGTCAGCAGTTACATCTTCGGCTATGGCTTTCTCTGAAAGCTAACAATGTTCGCATACGTGTTCGTCGGTGCATCCAACAAATGGTCATCCTGGCCCTTGAAGACTTTATTGAAGAAAGATACGAGGCAAGCATTCTTCGCCTGGCCTGCCAGCCGCGACGCGGAGTTACGTTCGGTGATCCAGGCCTGGTCCGTGAACGTCTCATGAGCGGTATTGATTATTTGCAGGATATAGGCAGTGTTCGTGGCCCGATTGAACAGCGTTAGGTTGCTCCCCGCCAAACCGGAACTGGGACTATTCATGGCCAGGAATGGTTTTTGGAGTCCCAGGCGCAGCAGGTTGGGCAGAGGATCCAGGTAGGCGTCCAGCAATCCCACGGCTTTGATTTGATCATTGGTACGGCAGGCCTCGGCCGCCGTGCCGCCACCAAAGGACCAGCCCATGATGCCGATGTGATCCAGATCGAGGCGGTTGGCCAAAAGGGGATCGGTTTGTTCGAGCTGGCTCAGTTCTCCCAAGAGGAAATGCACATCCTGGAGCCGGCTTTGTAAATTGGGACCTGGATTGCCAATAATGTTGCCGTAGGGACTCCCCCGCAGGACCATTCTGCCATCCGGAAACACCGAGCCGTAGCAGTCGATGTGATCGACTGCAACCACAATGTACCCGTGACTGGCCAATTCCACCGCCGTGGCGGTGTTTTCCGTTCGCACGCCTGCTCCCGTGCCACCCTCCGAAAGACCGTCGGCCAAACCGTGAGAATAGAGCAGCACGGGATAGTTGCTGTTGCCAGTGGCAACAGGGGCGCCGGGAAAGGCCTGGGACACAAAATAAGGCACGACATTCGTCAGGGTGCTCCAATAAGGGAGATAGCCGGCCAGCTTTGCATCCTGGTAAAGTCCCGGCAACTGACCCGCCCCGGCCTGCGCCGGATACCAGAAGGTCGCCATGAACGAGCTGTTGGTCTTGATGTTGTAGCGGTTCGTGCGCGATGGATCGGTGAGTTCTCGCGCGAACGTCCCCACCGGGAAAGGCCCTGTCGGTTGAAGGAATGGCGTCATCAACAAGTTCGTATGCATCCGATAAAACCGCTGGGGCAGCCCGATGCTGGCTTCATCGATGTAGCCCAAGGCATTGGTTGAAGCGTTGGTTCGCAGGAGGCCGGCCAAAGGCGCCCAAGCCGCGAGATCAGGCGAGGCTTCGATCAGATACAAATCGAAGTAGGGCTTGAAGGCCGCCGCCGCACTCCCCCCGAGCCCGAGGCTCACAGTGTGGTCAGGCAGCGGGGTGATCCTCTCAAACCGGTGAATGCCGGCGGTTTGGGCCGGCGCTCGGACTGATGAAAGCCACAGTACCCCCAGGCCCAGGAACCAGGGAGTTGCTCTTAAATAAGGTCGCGTTATGCAAGTAATCATAGGGCTCATCCCACGTTGTTGCTTCAAGCATTTTCATGTCGCTGACCAATGGCATTTTCGCCTCTCCCCATCCGATGGAGAGAGGACGGAAATGTCGCGGACGATTCGGATGCGAGCATCAATTTTCCAGATCTCCATCCATTAACCAACAGGCTTTGCCGGTGTTCGCCCCAGGAGGCACGATACCTGCGCAGTTGGAGTCTCCTCCAGGCTGGACAAGGTCGCACGTTGTGAACATGACGAAACCGTGGAGCTCGGCGGAGCCGTGCGCGCCCGCCAGCGAGCCTGAGCCGCCCGTGAACGTCACCTCGTACTGGATGTCGGCAATATAGCCATTCGCCGGATTCGTTGTGAGAGTGCCCTCGGCCGTGGCGGTCAAAGTGCGAGTCCCATCGGCCGTAGTGATGAGGAAGAGACCGTCCGTTATCAGGTAATAACCGGGTGTGGCCGTTTCCACCAAATTGGCCGTGGCATGGAACGTGCAGTCGCCCAGGAGCGAATTCAGGTAAACGCCGTCAATCGTGTGCGAACGCGGCCCCCCGACAGTGCTGGCCGGGGCCAGGATGAAGGTCGTCCCCGCGTTGGCGTGAAAATGCTTCTTCCCCCCGTTGCCGTGAAAATGCTTCGGCTCTCCGCTCGCGTAAATGGCGCCGAAGACGAGGGCCGCGCAGCCGAGAGCGACCCCGAGGACTTTGGATAGACTGAATCTTGTCATACTGCTTTGCCTTTCTTTTTCGGAAGCCAGGCCTCCGAAGTTGTTGTTATTTGTTATGGCCACAGTTTCATGGCCCTCATTCTCTACAGAAGGAAAACTTGGGAAACCTTACAGGCAATCTCGCGCCGCGGCTGTCCTCACCGGCTGGGTGTCACTCCTATGAGGGCTTGGGGCGGTGCAACCGCAACCAACAAGAATGCCAACTTTTCAGCAAGCACATCAGCGTTTATTAGCGCAGATTAGCCGTTCAATGGTTCAGGGAGTGAGGCTTGGTGGCTCGCCGCGAACCGCTAATCTGCGCTAATAAACGCTGATAAGCCCCCCCCCCCGCATTTTATGGAGCCCGCAAGCGTTCCATCCCACGGACAGTTACAAAAAATCTTGCTCAAAATGTTCGATTCTGAGGATTTGCAGCGCAGAGGACAGCGCAGTTCGTTTGACGCGCGGGTCTGCGCGTGCCGCACGCGGGAAAGGCGAACTATTCAACGGTAATGGCTGCCAGGAAGGTCGGGTAGAAACTCATGGCGGCCACGAGGTCGATGGTTTCCACTTCGACTTCCGGCAGCGGGTTCTCCCAGGAAGTTTGGAAGAGCCGAACCCGGCCCAAACTGTTTGTCCCTGTCCAGGCGACGATCGATCCCTTAGCCCCGCCGGGTTCATCCCCGCTGTATCTCACGTCGCCTTGGTTTTGGTTGGTGACCGGTATTTCCCAGGTCAGCCCGTTGGCGAAGTGGATCAGATAGCTGGCCAGAAATTCCTTGTCCTCACCCCACCGCCGGGCGTGAAGGAAATGCAGGGTGCGGCATTTGCGGCCCACCTTGAGGCCGAGGAACTGTTTTTTTGGGAACTCAGTGCCCATCAACTGGAAGTACTGGCAGGCAAATTGAACGACACCGGGGCCGATCTCGAATTCGGTCTCGCCAAACTTCTGCCGGCCTTGCGGCAAGGTCGGGAGGCTTCCCCCACGGGCCATGTTAGGCAGCTCCTCACTGAGAGGCAGGTTGACGGCCGCCGAAAGATCGACGCAGAAAAAGCGGGCCGGCGCATTCCGCCCGGGGGTCCGGCGAGTCAGCTCGAGGGCTTCCAGAAATCTCCCGGCCTCGGCGTTCCCTGGCCCTGCCTCAACCGAACCGATCCTCTCCTGCGGATAGAGCCGGGTCGGGCGCCTCGAGCGGAGCTGCTGCCAGCCTTCGCGGCTCTCTTTGGGCGTGAGCTCCGAGAAACTGCCGGTGGAGTCGATTCGGCGGCCGGCCAGGACCGCGGCCTCAAGCGCCAAGTCCTCAACTGGCCGGCCCTCCGACGGCAAGTCCCAGGAGTAAAGGCCCTCCTCGGTTAGCGTAAAGATGCGAGTCCCGGCGGAGTTGAAGGCGGCGGCTTGCACGGCAGTGTCGTGCCAGAGCGGCACCATCGCCAATTCACCGGTCTGGGCATCCCACACCCGCGCCGTTCGGTCGCCACTGGCAGTGACGACGAATCGGGCATCCCGGCTGAAAGAGGCGTGGAACACCGCCTGTTCATGTCTGAAGACGGGAGTGATGGCTTCGCCGGTTTCCGCGTTCCACACCCGCGCAGTTCCGTCCGAACAAGCGCTAACCAGCCGCCGGCCGTCGCTGCTGAACGCCGCGTATTCAATCATGCCGCTATGCTCCATGAACGGGGTCGTTGGCCGGCCGGTCGTGCGCTCCCAGATTCGCAGCCCCTGGCCTGCGGCGGCGCAGACTCGCCGGCTGTCAGGGCTGAGGCAGGCAGCGGTAACCCAGTCCGCCCGCTTCGTAGCCGAGCCGACAGACAGTTCGTGGGGCCAGACTCTGGCTATCCCCTTCGTAACCCAGTCCGCCTGCATCATCAGGGAGCCGACGGGCAGACCCGTGGCCGCGTCCCACACTCGCAACGTACCATCCACTCCGGCCGTGACCAGCCAGCGGCCATCGGGACTGAAGCACATTTGCAGTACGGGTCCATCGTGCCGAAGGACCGGGCCGATAGGGTTCCCGTTGAGCGCATCGACCAGTCGCGCGGTGCCGTCACCGGAGGCGATGGCGAAACGCCGGCGGTTGGGGCTGAAAGCGGCCCGGTTTATCAGGCTGCGAGAGGGAGACGACATCGCGCGCGCCTCCGGTGGGGTGATCTCCCAGATGCGCGCCGCGCCGTCGGCGCTGGCGGTGACAGCCTGGCGGCTGTCAGGACTGAACGCGGCGTGAATGATTGGCCCATTATGGGGCAAAGGCGGGCCGAGCGGTTGGACCGTCAAGGCATCATAGACCCGCGCGCTGTGATCGCTGTCGGCCGAGATGAGGAAGTTCCCGTTCGGACTAAAAAGCGGAAACCGCGTCCAGCCTGTGGTCGTGACGTGTTTGAAAGTCAAAAACTCCCCCGTGGAGAGATCCCAGACTCGAGCTCCCTCCAGTCCGCTCGTAAGCAGCCGGTGGCCATCGGGGCTGAAGGAGACGTGATAGACTGCATTAGGGTGATTCATGGGCTGACCGACCGATTTGCCGGTATTGGCATCCCACAGTCGAGCCGTCCGGTCGACGCTCGCCGTAGCGATGTAGCGGCCATCCGGACTGAATCGGGCGTCCCGGACCGCCGCATCATGGCGCAGCGGCGGGCACAGCTCCCGGCCCGTCGCCGCATCCCAGAGGCGCGCGGTCCCGTCGAAGCTGGCCGTTAGTATGCGCCGATTATCCGGGCTGAACGAGGCCCGGGTCACGACCCCCTGGTGCCGGAGCGGTGGGAGCACACAGGCACCCGAGTCCGCATCCCACACCAGCACCCGAGTGTCCCAGCCACCGGTGACCACGCGGCGGCCATCCGGACTGAACGCCGCATGGTAGAGGACGTTGCTGTTCACCAAGGGAGGGGTAATCGGCTGGCCCGTGCGCGCGTCATATACCCGCGCCGTGCTCGTGTCCGCTCCGAGGGCGACCACGCGAGTGCCATCGGGGCTGAAGGCGGCAGGGTAGCCCACTGAAGCCGTGTGGCAGAAGGCGGGAGCGAGGGGCTCGCCGGTCGCCGCATCCCAAACCGTGGCATCGTCGCCGATCGTGAGGACCGACCTTCCGTTCGGGCTGAACGCGGCATACTGAACACGGTTCGTGTGAGAGAGGACCTGGATGAGTTTCGGACAGTGCTGCAAGACAGACGCATACCGGAGCCGATGGACCCGCTCCTGGTCCGGGTCTCCTTCGACCAGGCGCAGCGATTTAGCAAACCAAAGCAGCGCCCCCGTCAAGTCGCCCGCGTTCTCGAGCCGGACCCCATTGGCGACCGATAGACGAAGGAGTTGCTCGCGGGCCGCGCGGGCCTGGACCCGCTCACCCTCTTGCGCCGTCTGCGCCGCTTGGCGCAGACGGGTTTGCGTCCGTTCCGCCGTTCTCGCCCGGATCGCTTCCCAGGTGCTCGCAAAGATGCCCAACACGAGCACCGCCGCTACCACGGCTGCGGCGGTAACCGTCACCTTGTTCCGCCGGGCGAACTTCCGCAGCCGGTAAGCCGCGCTGGGCGGGCGGGCCGCCACCGGTTCGTTGTCGAGGTGGCGTTCGATGTCTCTGGCGAGCCCGTTGGCCGTCTCGTAACGCCGGGTCCGGTCCTTCTCCAGGCACTTCATCACGATGCAGTCCAGGTCGCCCCGCAGCAGGCCGATGAGCTTGGGCGCGTCGGCCCCGCGCCGCGCCGCCGCCGTCGTCAATTCCTCCTCCGGCATGCTGCGCAGCCGGGTGGAGGGGCGTATAGGCTCCGTCTCCCGGATCGTCCGCCGCATCTCGTCCAACCCCCGGGCCAGCAGGTCCCTGGGGTTGAAGGGGGTCGCGCCCACTAACAACTCGTAGAGCAGGACCCCCAGACTGTAAATGTCGCTGCGCGTGTCGATGTCTAACCCGCTCATCTCCGCCTGCTCCGGACTCATATAGGCCGGCGTGCCGATGAATTGCTGGAACTGGGTATAAACCGTCTTGTCCGTCAGGTCGGCTTGCGTTGCCTTGGCGATGCCGAAATCGATGACCTTGGGCACCGGCACGCCGTCGTGCAGCGTGACCAGGATGTTGGAGGGCTTGATGTCGCGATGGATGACGCCTTTTTGGTGGGCGTGCTGGATGGCCCGGCAAACCTGGATGAACAGCCCCAGCCGCTTGACGGGCGGCAGGTGGTTGGCGTCGCAATACTGGGTGATGGGAGCACCCCGCACCAATTCCATGACGAAATAAGGCCGGCCGGAGGCCGTGGCGCCGGCATCGAAGATCTTGGCGATGTTGGCGTGGTCCATCAGCGCCACGGCCTGTCTTTCGGCTTCGAAGCGGGCCACCACCTGCCGGGTGTCCATGCCCAGCTTGATGATTTTAAGGGCCACCCGGCGTTTGACGGGCTCCCTCTGCTCGGCCACATAGACCGTCCCAAAACCGCCTTCGCCAATTTTCTCAAGCAACTTGTACCGGCCAATCTTGCCGCCAGGTTCCTCAGTCGCCGAGGTGTCTGCCACGACCGTTTTGACGGGACCGGGGGCCGGCAACGATGGCTCGATGGAGCTGCCCGCCAACCCAACGGCTTGGCCCCGGACTTCAGAACCACCGTCCAGGGCCGTGGCATCTCTCACCCCTTGCGCCGCCTCCAGGCCCAGGCTGAGCAGACACTTCCCACAAAGGCCGTCCGGGCTGCCGCTCGGGATGACCGCGCCGCATTCTCTACATTTGTTCCCAGAAATCACGGCCATTCCTTACAGAAGGAATTGCGCGCAAACCTTACAGGCGAACGGTCTCACGCACCCAAAACCGAGATCAGGTAGCGGATTTCTCCATCCACCTCGCCTGCGGAAGAAACCGTCTCGGCCACCTGTTGGCGCAGCAGCGCACCGAAGCGCTGGCGCAGCCGATGTATCGCCACATCGACCGCGTTCGCGTTGATTCCGTGTTTAGCTGCCAGTTCGCCTCGGGAGGCGCTGCCCCGGCCGCAAGGCAGGAAGCCCTCCAATTCCTCGAAGGCAACCCCCTTGTCCCGTCCGGCATACTCTTGCCGCAGGGCTTCCAGGGTCCGCTCCAGAACCGCAAAGGCCCAGTGCCGGTCGAACAAGACCTCGGGCGTGACCTCCTCGGCAGGCTCCAGAGAATACCGCGTCTCGGCGGCGCCGCCTTCCAGGGGAATGGCCGGGCAGCCACCCCCGCGTCGTTGCGCCTGTGCGCGCTCTCGTTCATTGGCCAGAAAGTGTTTCAGGCAAGCCAACAGAAAAGAACGAAACTTGCCCGCCGCGGGATTCACCTGGATCAACGAATTCCTCTGCAGGAAACGATAGAAGAATCCCTGCGTCAAGTCCTCCGCTTCGTGCGGCGCAAACCCCTGCCGGCGAACGAAGGCGTAAAGCGGATACCAATAAGTCGTGCATAGGTTAGCCAGCGCCTCCCGCGCGGCCGGCTCATCTTGCTTGCGAGCGGCCAGGACTACACTCCAGTGCGTGGTGCGAAAGGCCCCCTGGCAGGTGGCTGGTTCAGCACGCGCTGGCGATGAAGCCTTCATAATGGACATCATTTACACACGGTATGCAAATGATGTCAATATCACGGCGTGGGGCGTGGGGCGTGGGGCGTGGGGCGTGGAGCGTGGAGCGTGGAAAGTGCTACGCTCCCACGCTCGACGCTCCGACGCTCGACGCTCCTACGCTCCACGCTCCGTACGGTTCTTGAGCAGGGCGACGCCATAGTCGCGATTCATCTTGGCGATGAAGGCGAGGCTGATTTCCTTGGGACAAACCGCCTCGCAGGAGCCGGTAACCGTGCAGTTGCCGAAGCCCTCGGCGTCCATCTGCCGGACCATGTTGAGGACGCGGCGGTCCTTTTCGGCCTTGCCCTGGGGCAGGAGGTTGAGATGGGAAACTTTGGCCGCCACGAAGAGCATGGCCGAGGCATTCTTGCAGACCGCCACACAGGCCCCGCAGCCGATGCACGCCGCCGCGTCCATTGCCCGGTCGGCGGTTTCCTTCGACACCGGGAGCGTGTTGCCGTCGGGGGTGCCGCCGGTGTTGACGGAGATAAAGCCGCCCGCTTGGATGATGCGATCCAGGGCGCTGCGATCGGCGGCAAGGTCTTTGAGGATGGGAAAGGCCCGGGCGCGCCAGGGCTCGATCGTGATGGTCTGCCCGTCTTGGAAGTGCCGCAGGTGGAGCTGGCAGGTGGCGGTGCCCCGATGGCCGCCGTGCGGAATGCCGTTGATGACCAGCGAGCACATCCCGCAGATGCCTTCGCGGCAATCCGAATCGAACGCAATCGGTTCCTGGCCGCCCTGGACCAGCCCTTCGTTGACCACGTCGAGCATCTCGAGGAAAGACATGTCCGGCGAGAGGTCTTTGGCCTCGCAGGTCTCCAATCGGCCGGAAGTCTGCCGGTTTTTCTGCCGCCAAATTCTAAGTGTCAGGTTCATGCGAAAGTCGTCATTTGTAGCTCCGGGTGCTCATGTGGGCCTCTTCATAGACCAGGGGTTCTGCATGCATCACCGGGGGCTTGTCCCGGCCCTGGTGCTCCCAGGCGGCCACATAGGCGAAATGCTCGTCGTCCCGCAGCGCCTCGCCATCGGGGGTCTGGAATTCCTCGCGGAAATGGCCGCCGCACGATTCGCGGCGGTGCAGCGCGTCCAGGCAAAGCAGCTCGGCAAACTCCATGAAATCAGCCACACGCCCGGCGTACTCGAGGCCCTGGTTCAAATCGCCGCCCTGGCCGGGGACACAGACGTTGTTCCAAAATTCCGCGCGCAGCTCGGGGATGCGTTTGAGCGCTTCCTTCAAGCCGGCCTCGTTGCGAGCCATGCCGCATTTTTCCCAGAGCAGTTTGCCCAACTCGCGGTGCAGCGACAATGCGGTGCGCTTGCCCTTGATCGACAACAGCCGCGCAGTGAAGGCCTTGGCCTCCTGCTCCGCCTTCTTGAACTCAGGGTGGTTGGCGGTGACCTTGGCCGGCTTGGCGGAGGAGAAGTAATTGCCGATGGTGTAGGGCAGGATGAAGTAGCCGTCGGCCAGGCCCTGCATCAGGGCGCTGGCCCCCAGCCGGTTGGCCCCGTGGTCGGAAAAGTTGGCTTCCCCAATGACAAACAGGCCGGGCAGATTGCTCATCATATTGTAGTCCACCCACAGCCCGCCCATGACATAATGGGCCGCCGGGTAAATGCGCATCGGCGCCTGGTAGGCGTTCTCGCCGGTAATCTTCTCGTACATCTCGAACAGGTTGCCGTAGCGCTCCCGGACGACCCGCTCGCCCAGCCGCCCGATGGCGTCCTTAAAATCCAGGTAAACCCCGCGTCCCCCGGGGCCGATGCCGCGGCCGCCGTCGCAGACCTCTTTGGCTGCGCGGGAGGAGACGTCGCGGGGCGCCAGGTTGCCGAAGCTCGGGTATTTGCGCTCCAGATAGTAATCGCGGTCGGCTTCGGAAATGGCGCCGGGCGGCTGGCCGCAATCCTCCTGGCGCTTGGGGACCCAGACGCGCCCGTCGTTGCGCAGCGACTCGGACATCAGGGTGAGCTTGGACTGGTGCTCGCCGCTGACCGGGATGCAGGTGGGATGAATCTGGGTGAAGCAGGGGTTGGCAAACAGGGCGCCCTTTTTGTAGGCGCGCCACGTGGCCGTGACGTTGCACCCCTTGGCGTTGGTGGAGAGGAAAAAGACGTTGGCGTAGCCGCCGCTGGCCAGCACTACCGCCTCGGCCGGGTGCGAGGTGATTTCCCCGGTGACCAGGTTGCGGGCGACGATTCCCCTGGCCTGGCCATCGACCACCACCAGGTCCACCATTTCCATGCGCGGGAACATCTGCACCGCTCCGCAGCCGATCTGCCGGCACAGGGCCTGGTAGGCGCCCAGCAGCAGTTGCTGGCCGGTCTGGCCGCGGGCATAAAACGTGCGCGAAACCTGGGCCCCGCCGAACGACCGGTTGGCCAGCAAACCGCCATACTCCCGGGCGAAGGGCACCCCTTGGGCCACGCACTGGTCGATGATGCCGGCGCTGACCTGGGCCAGCCGATACACGTTGGCTTCGCGCGACCGAAAATCTCCCCCCTTGATCGTGTCGTAAAACAGCCGATAGACGCTGTCCCCGTCGTTCTGGTAATTCTTGGCCGCATTGATGCCGCCCTGCGCGGCGATGCTGTGCGCCCGCCGCGGGCTGTCCTGGAAACAGAAGCATTTGACCTGGTAACCCAGCTCCGCCAGGGACGCCCCCGCCGAGGCGCCCGCCAGGCCGCTGCCGACCACGATGACCTCGAATTTGCGCTTGTTGGCCGGGCTGACCAGCTTCATCTCGAATCTGTGCTTGTCCCACTTGGCAGCCAGGGGGCCCGAAGGGATGTGTGCGTCCAATTTCATCTTAGCGCGATTTCCAGTTTCCAATGCATTGGCTCCTTCATTTTCCGTAGCCCAGCAGAATTGCCACCGGGATCGAGATGTAGCCCGCAAATAGCAGCACCGCAACCACGCACGCCAGCTTGTCCAAACCGGGCCGGTAGGCCTCGCTGCTCCAGCCCAAGGACTGAAACATGCTGCTGGCCCCATGGCTCAGGTGCAGGCACAGCAAACCGATGCCCAGGATGTAAAAACCCGACACCCACCCGTTGCTGAAACCGATCACCATCATCCGAAAGACGTCGTGCCGCTGCTCCGCATCCACCAACCCCACAAAATCCCGGCCGGTCAGATTCACTGCCTGCACCTGGGCCGTGTAATGGAGGATATGGTAGATGATGAACACCAGGATAATCAGCCCGCTCATCAGCATGTGGCGCGACGCCCAGGTCGAGCCCGCAGCCACATACCGGGCGTAGCCTTCCGGCCGGGCCGCCCGGTTCTCGACGGTCAGCTTGGCGGCCGCCCACAGATGCACCCCCACCATCAGCAGCAGGACAATCCGCGCCGGCCAGAGCAGCTCGATGTTGGACTGCAGGAAATGGCCGTAGCGATTGATGGCCTCCGGGCCCAGGAAGATCTGCAGGTTGCCCGCCAGATGCCCCAGGACGAACAGGAACAGGATGAATCCTGTTGCCGCCATCAGGTACTTCTTGCCCAGCGACGACGTGAAAAGGCTCGTAAATATTTTCATCCGCAAAAACACCGGGCACCGCCCCCGTTTTGCCCAGGGCGGCGCCACCGCAAGAATCTAATGAATCCTGGCCAGGGTCAAGCAAACTAAACTCATTTTTGGCAGAAGAAACACTATAAGTTATGTTTCTTGGATTCCAGGAGTCTCTCTATCTCGGCGTTATGGGGCAGGCCGGCGGCGAGGGCTTTTTGGTAGTGCCAGCGCGCCAGTTCCACTAGGGGCGGCTGCTGGGTCAAGTAAAACAGGGCCAGGTTGTTGTGGGGATCCCCGTAACCGGGCTGCAGTAGGACCGCCTTCCGAAAGGCCGCCTCGGCCGGGCCGCGCTGGCCTTTCTTGACCAGGGCGATGCCCAGGTCGTCCTGGATTTCGGCATTTTGGGGGTCGCCCTGGGCGGCGCGGCTCAGCGCCTGGAGGGCGTCGTCATAATTCTTCTGCGACATTCTCAACCGGCCCAGGATCAGCAGCGCGTAAGAGTCGTCGGGGGCGATTTCCAGCGCCGCTTTGAGGTGCTTCTCGGCCGCATCCAGGCGGTCGAGCATAATCTGGATGAAAGCCAGGTCCGAGAGCGCGCTGACATTCTTCTCGTCTTCGCGCAAGACCTGCAAATAGAGTCCTTCGGCCTTTTCGTATTGTTTGGTGAAAAAGTAACTTCGGGCCTGGGCGACCAGGGCGGCCATGCCGGCGGGAATCTCGCGGACCGATTTGCGGACGGCATTGGTGAGGACCGCCGTGGGTTCGGAAGGCTTGAAAAGGGCCAATTCTTCGGGAGTATAAGGCGCTTTTTGGGCCTCGAGGGCGTCGAGTTTGGACCGGAGATTGTTGATTTCGTTCTGGGTTTCCGCGCGGGAGGAGCCTTTGCCTTTGCGGGCGGCCAGGGCCTTGTTGGCGGCCTCCAGTTTTCTGGCCAGGTCGTCTCGTTGCCACTCCAGTTGTTTGAGCCGTCCGGCATCCACGGACGCTGCGGGCGCCAGCGCAGGGGAGGGCGGCGGAATGGCCGAGCCTCCGCTCTTGGCCTGCTCGAGGCTGACGCTGAGCAAATCGTTTTCCTTTTGCAGCGCCTTGATTTTCTGCTCCGCCTTTGCCAACTCCCGCGGGTCGGTGGCAGCGGGCTGGATCGTCAGGGCCTCTTTGAGCTTCGCCTCCAACAAACCCTTGTCCGCCAGCAATTGCTCTTTGTCCATCTGCAACTGGCCTTTCTCCGCCTGCAACTGGCGCGCCTCTCCTTTGAGCGCGTTGAGCTGGTTGGTCGCATCGGCGGGGACTTGCCCCGGGGCAGATTGGGCGGTGGTCACGCTCGAGGCCGTCGACGCATTGGTCTGGGCGGGAGCGGGGTTCGAGGGGGCGGGGAACCTGGCGGAGACGGCGGTGATTTTGGAGGCCAGGTATTCGAGGCGATAATTGACCGCGATGACGTTCCAGTCGGGGTAGGCCTTGTGGAAGGCCAGGAGGGCGCCGCGGGCCTCGGTGTATTTGGCCATCGCCTGGCTGAGTTGCCCGCCCTCCTCGAGGGCGTCGCCCTGGCGAATCATCTTGTAAATCTCGATATATTGGTCATCGGCCTCCCCCGCCCACGCCCCTGCCAGGCAAGCCAGCAACAGCGCCATAACCAGAGCAAAACAGCGTCTCATAGACCCCATGATAGTCGAACCCCCCCCGGCTTGGCAACGATTCGTGTGGGCCCTTCATCCTTCATAATTCTCAGCCGGCGCAACCATCACTTTGTTGTGGTGTTTCATTGGATTGCCGATATAATCATTATATGACGCATGCTCGGAAAATGCTGGCAGGCATTGCGGGCGCTCTTGTGCTCGGCGCCGGAGCAATCGCCGCCGACACGGCCGACACCGCCGGCTCTTCAAGCAATCCGTATCAGGGGATTGTGGATCGGAACGTGTTCGCATTGAAACCGCCTCCGCCCCCGCCAGACCCGGATTCGATTAAGCCGCCGACCCCTAAGATCTCTCTCACCGGGATCACCACCATCCTTGGGAACAAACGCGCGCTGTTTAAGAGTGAACCCACGCCCGGAAAAGCCGGGCAGCCCGCCACCAAAGAAGAGTCCTACATGCTCGCCGAAGGACAACGCCAAGGCGATGTCGAGGTGACGAGTATCGACGAAATTGCCGGAATCGTCAAGCTGAGCTATGCCGGGACGCCCGTGACGCTTGATTTTACGAACAATGCCGCCAAAGCGGTGGCCGTGGCGCCGCCGCCTCCGGCCGGGGCCCCCGGAGTTCCGGGCCTGCCTCCGCCGCCGGGGATTACCGTTCCCGTCCGGGGCGGTGGTCCTTCCGGTCTTAGGCAGCCGGGCACCCCTGGCAACGAACGACGGCCAATTCGGACCGGTGGCGGGCTGGGCATGGCGCCCGGGCAAATGGGGATGGGCGTCGCTCAAATGCAGACCGGCATGGCCGCCCAGCAGGCCCCTGCCATCTCTCGCGACCAGCAGGAAGTCCTCATCGAGGCGATGCGCGAGCAGCAGCAGAATAACCCGGCCCTGCCGCCTCTGCCGCCGACCTCGCTTACGCCCTTTATCGAGGCCGCCAACCAGGGAGCCGTCCCCGGAGCACCCTCGGCAAACCCCGCCAACCCGGCGGCTGGCTTCGCCCCGCCTGGCTTTCCTGCCCCGCCGGCTCCGGGACGGCTCTACTAAACTTAAATCTTCAGGGCGCGCTGCCGGTAGGCCTCGTCGGGGCGGCCGGCGATGCGCTGGACGTTCTGCGGGCTGAAGAAGACCGGGCCGCCCATGGCGGCGGCGCCGACGAAGATTCGGGCGGCTTTCTCCGCCATGAGCAGCGCCGAAATGACCGCTTGCCAGGTCGCGCCCAGGGCGATGAGCCCGTGATTCTGCATCAGGATGACGCGGGGCTGCCGTTGGTGCCGCTGCACGAAGGCCTCTGTCTCCCGCCGGATCACCTGGGAAAGCCTCAAGCCAGGATCTGTATAGGGCACAAATACCGAGGCCACCCCGCAGCAGACGATCTCGTCCGGAAACATCCGGTGTTCGGCAAATTCCCGGGCGCGCGGCGAACAGAGGATCTGGTTGACGTTGGTGGCATGGCAGTGGCCGACAAACTGGATGCCGGGCAGGGACAAGAGATAGGCGTGGAAGACCGCCTCGACGGAGGGTTTTTTCGCCCCCGAGTCCACGCGCGAGGCCAGCAGCGCCCCATCGACCTCCCCGTCGGTCATGCTCTCGCGCTCGAGCAGCGGCAGCAGCGCCGAGGAGCGGCACTCGACCAGGTCCTGCCTTTCCAAGGTGCCCAGACACGTGCCGCTGGCCTTGACCAAAAAAGTGTCATCGCCCAGCCGCCCCGAAGTGTTGCCCTCGCCAAGGATGGCCAAACCGCGGTCTTCGCGCCCGATTTCGTGAGATAACGTCAAAAGATCCGTCAGAGTAGAGTTATGCATAGTGTGAAAAAATCAGTTCATTTCCTGCCCGCCGGTCACGCTTAGCGAAATGCCGGTGATGTAGGCGGACTGGCTGGAGGCCAGGAAGACCACCGCGTTGCAAACGTCCTCGCAGGTGCAGCCGCGTTTCATGGGCACCTGCTCGACGTAGGCGCGGCGGACATCCTCGACATTTGTGGCCCCCGGGACTTTGCCGGCGCGCAAGTATTGGACGAACAGGCCCCTCTCGGGATGGGTCCAGAGGGCCGAATCCAGCAGGTTGCCCGGGCAGACCGCGTTGCAGCGCACATTAAAGGGGGCCATTTCCAGCGCCACACTCTGCGTGTGGCCGATGCCCCCGAATTTGGTGGCGGCATAAGCGGAGTTGGCCGCGCTGCCTTTCTTGCCCGACTTGGAATTGATATTGATGATCGCGCCGTGGCGCTGCTGCTTCATGATCCGGCAGGCATGCTTGGTCGTCAGAAAGTAGCCGAAGAGGTTCACGTTCATGACCGCCCGCCATTTCTCGGCGTCCGCCTCGGCGATGGGCTCGGCGATCAGGATGGCCGCGTTGGCCACGACGATGTCCACGCGTCCGAACTCCCCCATCGCCCGCTCGAAGAGGGCCTGAACGTCCGCCTCCTGCGTCACGTCCACTTTCAGCCCCAGCGCGCGCCGGCCCGTTTCCTGGGCGATGGCGGCGGCGGCCGCACTGACCCCGGTTTCGTTGATGTCTGCGATGAGCAGATGGCAGCCCTCCCGAGCCAGGCGCTCGGAGATGGCCTGGCCGAGTCCTTGTGCCCCGCCGGTGACCACCGCAATTTGGTCCTGGAGATGCCCGCTCATGATTTGGAGGCGCCCTTGACCAGGGCATCTTCGGCCTGTCGGTTCCAGACCCCTCCCGCCAGCGGCAGCTTGCCGCTCAACTCCGGCAGGGGCGTCAGCTTCAAACCGTGGCAACAGGGATAGACCAGAATCTTGCCAGGCACCAGGTTCTTCTCGACCGCCCGGATGCCGTCGATGGCGCCCTCCAGCCCGGCTACGGCCGCCACGGAGAGATTGGTATCGAGCTGGCGCGCCACGACTTTGGCCAGCACCAGCTTCATATCATCCAGCGTCGAACCGCTCGTGCCGATGAAATAGAGCCCTTTGGCGATGTAGGCATCCAGGTCCAGTTCGGCGGTGACGTTTCCAGGGATGCCGGCGAAGATATTGACGATGGCGCGCGGGGCGGCGGCAGCCACGGCCTGGGCCACCAGCGCCGGGACCGGGGCCATCAAAACAATGTAGTCGAACTGTTCGGCAAGTTTTTCTTTCGCCGGATTGTAAGGGCGGAAGGTCAGCTTGTTCTTTTGGGCCAGCGGCGCTGCCAGTTTTTGCAGCATCGCCAGCCGTTCGTCACTGAGGTCGCCCCCAAAGACCGCCACGTTGGCCACCCCCTGGCAGAGGTCGCGCAGGACATGCATCGTCCCCATTGGGCCGGCCGCCCCGATAATGTTGATCTTGTCGTTGGGCCGGATTTCTGCCGTCGCCGGAATCGAGGCCATCGAGGCGGCTGGGTCCGAGCCGGTGGTCCCGATGAGGCGGATGCCCCCGTAATGCACCCGGCCCACCTGCGAGACGACTGGCCGGCCGAATTGGCCCCCGCACTGGACCAGGTTCAAGAGCCCGCGCACCGCCACCTTGGGAAAGAGCCGGGCCACCGTCTCGGCGGAGGCGCCCAAATACACCACGTCATCAAAACTCGCGTCCTTGAGGCCGGCAATCTGCCCGGGGACGGCCCACGTGACGTCGGCGGGCCTGCCGTAACGCCCAAAGAGGTTGGCCACCTGCGAGGGGTCGCCCCCGGTCTCGTTGACCACGAGCATTTTGCCGCCGGTCTTGAGCGCGCGGCGCTGCTTCTCGACGTATGCGTTCTCGACGCACGCCCAGGGTTCGCACAGCGCCAAGGCCGACGCGGACAGGTCCTCGGGCACCGGGATGAGCATCGATTCGCCGTCGGGCGCGGTGATCACCCGTTCATCCAGCAACACGTACTCCTGGAGCGCCCCTTCAAAATTGTAGCCGAAAGCCGAATTGGACCCGGCCGTGGGCGCCCAGCGGTAATCAGTCTGCACCAGGTAACGCTCGCCCACCTTGTAGCGGGTTACCCCGGGGCCGCTCTGGGCGATGCGGATGACCGTTTCATGACCCGGCACTGTCGGCTTGTCCCCGGGCACATAATGGGGCATCTGCGCCAGGGCCTGCGCGTCGACTCCCCCGGCCACCGCCGATTTGCGGGCATGGCCCGAAAACTGTTTCAGCAGCTTGAGGTCCGAAAAACAGAGGCCCGTCACCTCGACCCGCCCCAGAACCTGGTGCGGACCGGGACGAAAGACCGGCTTGGACCGGTTGAGTTGCAACCGGTCGGGTCCGACCAACTGCACCGCTTCCTGCGTTTGTGGAATCTCGGTTGTCATGCGCGTCGATTATCAAATGCCCCGGGAATCTGCCAAGGTTTGCGCTGTTTCGCCAGCCCAAACTTCTCCCGGCCTTGTCCGGCGGCGCAAAACCGCTAATCTTCGCTAATCTTCGCTAATCAGCGGTCTGGAGCGGTTTGCGCGATGAGTTCTGAGAGGATGAACCGCTTCCATTCGAGTGTGCCCTTGTGGCCGAAGTTTACGAGGTAGCCGACGGGTTGCCGGGCGATGCGCATGTAGGTCCGGAACATACCGCTTCTTCAGTTCCCGGCCCTTGTAGAAGCACTTGATTTCCGCTTTGGAGCGAAACGATATTCCGCGCAACTCCAATTCAATCTCGAGGCACTCCTGGTAAATTTCCTCCGCCAGGCCGTAGCCGCGGTCGTTATAGACCTCGAACGCGGCGCCCATGAACTGGTATCCTTCGTCTTTGTAAATCTCCGGTTTCATAAAATGCGGGACGGTCTTATCAGCGTTTATTAGCGCAGATTAGCGGTTCGCTCGGGAGTGGCGGCGGCCTGGCGGGCCCTGATTGCGGCGCGGGCGAGGCGGAGGCGGTGGTAATCGTAACGGCCGCCGAGGGACTCGAAGACCTCCGAGAGGCTGGCGAGGCCGAGCTTGTCGAAGGCGGCTGCCACCTCGCGTTTTTGTTCGGCGGTGAAGAACGGGTTGAGGTCGAGCGGTTCGCCGGCTTCGAGGGCCTCGGCGAGGTGGCCGCAGACCGTGCCCGGGGTCAGGAGACGTTGGCGGGCGACTTCCTCGAGGGATTGGCCGGCGCGGAACAGGCGGAGCGTTTCGCGGACCGTATCGCCCAGCCCGGCCCGGCCCGGGAGCGGCGGGGGCGCGGCGAAGGAGTCCTCGGCGAAGATCTGGCGCGGGTGGGTTTGAAGGTGGGCGGCAATCTCCGCCAGGAAGACGGCCCCGAATTCCTGCAGTTTCTTTTCTCCCACGCCGCTGATGCGGGCGAACTCCCGCTCGTTGGCCGGATAGTCGCGCGCCATCTGGCGCAGGGAGACATCGGAGAAGACAATGTAAGGCGGGACGCCGCGCTCGTCGGCCAGCCTTTTGCGGAGGTGGCGCAGCCGATCGAACAGGGGCTCGTCGCAGGCAATCTCGCCGGCCCGCCGGGTCTTCTGGGCCGGGGCGCTGACGGGCCTGGTCAAGGTGATGCGCCGGCGCTGTTTGAGGGCGGCCAGACCCTCGGGGGTGAGTTCGATGACGCTGAACTTCTCCGAGGTCTGGCCCAAATAGCCCAGCCGGATCAGTTCCCGTCCAATCGCGCCCCATTCCGAGCGGCTGTGTTCGGCGCCGATGCCGTAGGTGGAAAGTTGGTCGTGGCCCCAGCGCCGGACCTTTTCGGTGTCCGCGCCGGTCAGGACCTCGACGATGTGATGGAGGCCGACGCCGAAGCGGGTCTTTTCGCGGACGCGATAGACGCAGGAGAGGAGTTTCTGCGCCGCAACGGTGCCGTCGAACGTCTGGCGGGGGGAGAGGCAATTGTCGCATCCGCCGCAATTCTCCGGTTCGAAAGTCTCGCCGAAGTAGGCCAGCAACTCGCTGCGGCGGCAGCCGGAACACTCGGCATAATGGACCATTTGCTGCAACTGGGCGCGGGCGATTTGCTGTTCTTTGGGGTCGGGTTTTTCGTTGATGAACCCCATTTGCTTGACGACGTCCCCCGGGCTGAACAGCAAAAGGCACTCGCTGGGCAGGCCGTCGCGCCCGGCGCGGCCGGTTTCCTGGTAGTAGCCTTCGATATTCTTGGGCAGGTCGTAATGGAGGACGAAGCGGACGTTGGGTTTGTTGATGCCCATGCCGAAGGCAATGGTGGCGCAGATGACGCGCGCCTCGTCGCGCAGAAATAGTTCCTGGTGCTCGGTGCGCTCGGCGGGCGTCAGCCCGGCATGATACGGCCTGGCCTTGATGCCGTCTTCGTTGAGCCGCTCGGCGACGCTCTCGGCGGTCTTGCGCGCCTGGCAATAGACAATGCCGCTCTCCTGGGGCCGGGCGCTGACGAATTGGAGCACCTGCTCGTAGGGCTTGCTCTTGGCGAAGACGCGGTAGGCCAGGTTCGGCCGGTTGAAGCTGGCGACGTAACAAGCGGGCTCGCGCAAATGAAGCAGCGCCACGATGTCCTGGCGCACCCGCTCCGTGGCTGTGGCGGTCAGCGCCATCATCGGCACTCCCGGCAAGAGCGGGCGCAAGCCGGCCAGTTGACGGTATTCCGGGCGGAAATCATGCCCCCACTCGCTGATGCAATGCGCCTCGTCAATCGCCACCAGGCCCACCTTCCACCGCTGCAAGTCCGAGAGAAAGCCCGAGAGCATGAGCCGCTCCGGGGCCGCGTAGAGGAGCCGATACTGGCCGCCGTGCAATCCGCGCAGCCGCCCCCGCGACTCGCCGGCCGGCAGCGAAGAATTCAGGAAAGTTGCCGGCACGCCGCTCGCCTGCAAGCCGTCCACCTGGTCCTTCATCAGCGCAATCAGCGGCGATACCACCACCGTCAGACCCTCCCTGGCCATCGCCGGCAACTGGAAACAGAGCGACTTGCCGCCCCCGGTCGGCAGCAACGCAAAGACGTCTTTGCCCGCCAGGGCGTCGCGGATGATTTGCTCCTGCAACGGCCGAAAGGAAGTGAAGCCGAAGTACTGCTTCAGCAGCGGCAACAAATCCGGAACACCGGTTTCCATCGGCCGAATCTAGCCGAGTCGGCGCGGTTTTGAAAACTCAATAACTCGCTGCACCGCCTTACCGACCGTTCGGGGATACCGGGCGAGGATGCGGTCCAGGATTCGCGTTCGGAGGCTGCCCAGGTTCCGAAACGTGACCAGGGTCTCGGCTGCCAGCGACTTGCGGCCCGTCAGATAGAGGAAGTCACATAAGGCTTGTTCCGGGGACGCGATGAGCCCTTTGGCGGGGCGGGCGTAAATGCGCGGGCTGACGCACACAAAAACGAGCCTGCCCAGGGGGCCCTGCCGTTCTCTGGATCGGTTGTGCCGCCGGTTCGTAAAACAGGTGATCTCGGAAGGGACCTGCGTGACCAGGTTATGCCGGGAGAGAGCATAAAAGCCTGTGGCGTAGGCCGACGAATCCACCAACGGCAAGACATCCTCCAGCGAAACACCTGTGGCCGGGCCGTAGCGCCCCTGCGCGTACCGCAGCACCAGGCCGCGTTTCAACAATCGTGCCATCTGGATGCTCAGCACGGGCGGCGAGGCCTGAGCTGCGTTGGCAAGCTCGGCGACCGTGAATACCCGCTTACAACATAAATGTTGCATAACGTTACGTTGTCCCCTTTCGTATTGCGTAAGGGTCCCTTTGCGCCCAGAGTGAGCACGCATGAGCGCGATTGCCGTCCAGACAGAGAATTTGCATAAGAGTTATCTTTTGGGCGCGACTGCCGTGGGCGCGTTGCGGGGCGTGGACCTTACGGTGCAGCGCGGGGAGTTTGTGGCCTTGATGGGGCCCTCCGGCTGCGGCAAGACGACGCTGCTTAACCTGATTGGCGCCATCGATACGCCCTCGCGCGGCACCCTGAGTGTGGACGGCGTCGCCTTGGAGAACCTGTCGGAAGACCAGTTGGCGGATCTGCGCCGGGAACGGATCGGCGTAGTGTTTCAGTTTTACAATCTGCTCCCCACTTTGTCGGCGCGGGAGAACATCGAGCTGCCGATGCAGTTCAAGGGGACCGGCCGGCGCGAGCGGCGGGAGCGGGCGCTCTGGCTTTTGGAGAGGGTCGGCTTGAAGGACCGGGCGGACCACAAGCCGTCCGAGTTGTCCGGGGGTGAACAGCAGCGGGTTTCGATCGCGCGCGCGCTGGCCAACCAGCCGGCGCTGGTCCTGCTGGATGAGCCAACCGGGGACCTGGACAGCGCCACCGGCAAGGAAATCATGGCCCTGCTGCAGGACCTGAACCAACGGGAAAAGGTCACCCTGGTCATCGCGACGCATGACCCCATCGTCGCGCAGGCCAGTTCGCGGATCATTGGGCTGCGCGACGGCCGGGTGGAAAGCGACTCCCAGGCCCGCCCATGAGCACGCCTTCGCTTTGCGTCCTGCGCAGTCGAGACCTTTGTCGGGACCTTGCCCCATGAGCACGACTCTGCTTTACGTCCTGCGCAACCTGGGCCGGCGGCGCACCCGCGCTATCCTCGGCGCCCTGGGCATTTTCCTGACGCTGGCCTTGCTGACGGCAGTCCAGGTCGGGCTAGACTCAGTCTCCATTTCATACATTGACCTGGTGTCGTTGCAGGCCGGCAAAGCCGACCTCCTCATCACGCGGCCGGGAGGCGATCCATTCAACCCGCCGGCCTTTGACCCGGCGGAAATCATCGCCAAGCTCAAAGACAACCCGCACCTTCGGGGCCTGGCTCCCCGATGGCTTGGCATTGTCCAGGTCAGTGCCGGTTCGCGCGAGCAATACGCCGTGCTGGTCGGCGTGGACCCACAGCGGGAACGGGAACTGGACATCGCCGGGATGGTCCCGGAGCCGGCCCTGGGCGCCGAGACCTGCGCGGTCTCGAAGGCGCTGGCGGAAAAGCTCCAGGCCAAGGCGGGCGCCAGCCTGTCCGTTCGCTGCCAGAGCACCTTTTCGGAGCAGAATCTCCGCCTCGAGGGCGTCATCGAGCGCCAACTGGTGCTCCCCCAGCAGGTGCGCGACTACATCGTGGTCGGCCCGGCGGCGGCCCGCGCGCTGTTGAACGAACCGGATCGAGTGCAGGTCCTGGCCGGGGCGTTGCGGAATCCCCGCGCCTATTACGACGCGCGCGATCTCCACTCGAGCGTGCTGCGCCTCAAGGATGCCGGGGCCGCCGTGGCCGCCGGCCTGGGCCTGGACTATGACGTGCGCTTGCCCAAAGCGGCTGCCATTACAGCCTTCCAGAATTTCACCTCGCCGCTGCGGGCGGTTTTTGGCGTGTTCGCTTTGCTGGCGCTGGGCATCACGGGACTGCTGCTCTATTCGCTGATCTCCGTGGCGGTCGAGGAGCGCATCCGCGAGTACGCCATCCTCCGCACCTTGGGCGCCCGGCGGAGCCACATCTTCCACCTGGTCCTGAGTGAGTCGCTTCTGCTCTGTTTTCTGGGGGTGGTGCCGGGCGTGCTGGCCGGGACGGTGCTTGCCCGGCTCATGGTGAAGATCATCGGACTGGCGATGGGCGCCCAAGGGGCCGCGCTGACCGTCGAGGTCGCCCCGGCCACTCTCTGGCTGACACTGGCCGCCGGCATTGTGCTTTCCGCCGGCAGCGCCCTGGTGCCCGCACTCCATGCCACCCGCTGGCGCATCGTGGATGCCCTCGACCCGTTGCGCCGAGGGCAGATCCCCGCAGCCCCCGTCCGCGAGGGCCAGGCCAACCGCCCGCTGGTGTTGGCGGGCGTTGCCCTCTCCGGCCTGTCGGTCGTCGTGTTTTTCGTGTTGCCGGCCGCGTTTCTTTCCGGCAACCCCTCGCTCATCGGCACGGTCGTTTTGTGTTTGCTGCTCTCGATTCTCCTGGGGTTCACGCTCATGATGGTCGGTTTGCTGCCCTTTGTTCAACGCCTGTTGTTCCTTGGGCTGGGCTGGGCCTTCGAACCGGCAACCGAACTGGCGGCCCGCAATCTCGAGCGGCACCGGCGCCGGCACACCACGACGGCCCTGTTGTTCACGCTGTCGGTGGCGCTGGTGATTTTCATCGCCAGCCTCGTCGCCCTGTTCAGCCGCCTGGCCCTGGCGGTGGTCGAGCACACCCATGGCGCCGATCTGCGCATTCATGCGGTCCGGCCCGAGGGCGAGACCCTCAAGGCCGACCTGGCGCGAGTGCCCGGCGTGGCCGCCGTGTCCGAGGTCAAGTTCCTGCACAACCGCTCCGAATTGGGCGTGGCCTACGATGTGGTGGCCGGCGACCTGGTGGGCATGAAATACCTCTGGGTCGTGCCGTTCGGCGCCGACGCCGACCTGGCGAAAGTGCTCTATGCCGACCACATCGTGTGCGAGGCCGGCAGCCCCGGCGCCATCGGGGGCTTGGCAAGCCGCCGCGTCCGGCTCCAGGACCCTTCGCCCACCAACCCCGCCCCGCCCATCATCCTGAGCCTGGCCGCCGCGCGTTTCCTCGAAGTCACCGCCGGGGACCAGGTCCAATTGTCGTTCCGGCTGGGGGCCGAGCGCAGCGATGCCCGGTTCCGGGTAGCGGCTGTCTGCAGCGCCGTTCCGGGCCTCGAAAACTTCCGGGGACGCCTCGCCAATGCCGTCGGCTCAGGCGTCCTGATCTCGCTGGAGAACTTCCAGGCCATGACGCGCGCCGCCCCCGCCGAGGCCTTCCAGGCGCTCTACTTCGCCCGGGCAAACGGCGGCGCGGCTGCCCAGAAGGCCGTGGCCGCCAAGGTCCGGCAGGAGTTCGATGTCCGCTATCGGTTCGGCATCCAATGCACCGCCGAGCAAAAAGATGAGGCGCGCGTCATCTACTGGGCGACGCAAGTCTTCTTCGGGCTCCTGCTGGGCGTGGCGGTCGTGATCGCCGTCTTTGCACTGATCGCTTCGATGGCCAGCACCGTCATCGAGCGTCAGCGGGAAATCGGGGTGCTCAAGGCCCTGGGTTTGCGCCGGCGCCAACTGTTCCGGCTCTTCCTGGGCGAGTCGGTCGTCCTGACCCTCTCGGCGGGCATCGCGGGCGGGGCGATCGGTTTCACCCTGGCCTGGCTCTTCGTGCTCCAGACCGCGGCGCTGATCGAGTTGGCGGCCGTCTTCACCATGCCTTACCTGACGTTCCTGGCCACCTTCGCCATCAGCGTCGTGGCCGGGGCGCTGGCCGCCTACCTGCCTACCCGCAGGCTCCTGAGGAAGCCGGCGGCGGAGATATTGCGGATGTAGTTCGAAGAGAATCCGAAGAGTGAAGTCCGAAGGAGCCTTGGTCCAGTGGGCTGTTTCCTCCGCTGCTGCAGTTCTTGATGCGAGTTTGGGATCTGGGGGAACCGCTTCGACTTTGGAGCACTCAAGTGTGCGGATGGACGAACGAGAGGAGCGCCTAAGAATTCGCGTCCAAGGCGCATCAGCCGGTCTCGTCGTTAGATTCCACCAAGTCTATCGACTCCAGGTGAGCGCGTGTGCCCCTCAGAATAGCGGACACGATAACCTCTTCCTCGAACATGGGCTTAACGATATCACTCATCATCCCTGGGGGCACAACGATCTTGTGGGTCTTGTGTGCCGGGTCCACGACTTGGATTACTCCTTCCATCTGGTTCGTCGCATCCGCCTCGAGCAAGGTTCCCTGAATTTCAATGTGCTGCCCCTGGGCTTCGGGATTCGTTTCGACGTGCTGCCCCTGGCCCTTGGAGGCCATTTCCCTTGGTTCATTGCGCATGCGCGATCTTATCTGGTTCCGCGGGGTAGCAAGCGCCACCACCCCGCGGCCTTTATCAGCGGTGGTCGTAAAGCCGACACTCCGGATGTCCTGACCGTCGGGAGCAAGGCGCTCGGCCAACCCGATGAAGTTAAGCCGGTAGGACTCGTCGGGAATCCTCTGCTGCAGGGCTCCTAAATCTCCCCTATTTACGAGGTCGAGACCACAAAGAACTTCCTTCATCGTCTTGGACGTGAGGTCTGAGCCGGGGAGATCCATCTCCATCTGTGCCCTCTGACCCCCAAGCTTGAGCGTCACGGCGAAGCTTGAGGCTCTCGGGACAGACAGATACAACTCCAACGTTTCTGCGAGTTGTCTTTTTCTGCGGCCAGCCTCACGAAACGTACGACCCTGAAGCCGCTCCGCCGTTCGATATATCAGGGTTCCGAGGTCCTTAACCCGCTGTAAGAAGGCATCGCTTCGAGCCATGCCGAACCCTACAGCATCCCCCTCCAGTGTCATCTGTAGCTCCTCCGGCGCAAGCGTGATGCCACGAACCTCCAAGTGCCGCTGAAAATAGACTTCTTCGAGCAAATCGCGCAGTTCTTCGGCGATCTCCTGTGGGGGCGTGCCTGACAGGGCAGCGCCGATCAACTGCTCGGCCACACGAAGTTCCCGGCATTCGATTGCCAGCGTCGCTGCGCTGCGGAACAGAACGGAGCGGGTGGGTTCGAGGTCACTCTCTCTCGCCAGCTTCCAGGCCGCCTCCGCTTCGTGTTTCAGCGCTTCGGCAGTTAGCCGCTCGCAGGCACCTACATCGCCTGCACGTCGGGCCTCGGCAGCTCGATCGGCCAGTTCCATCGCCTTCTGATGTAGCTCGTTCACTATTTGCATTTCTCAACGATCTTGGCAAATGGACGCCCAAATTCGACGACAACCATGACGGCAGGGAACGTCCCGTCGGAACGATCGGTCTGCTTCAACTTTCGGCGGACCCGCGAGTCTATTTCCGAGTCGCCGCCAAACCTGATACCTGAGACCTCTAGGCGGATCAAGCCTTGGAACATCGTGCCCTTGGAGTTGGCGGGCCCGAGCCAAAAATCGAATCCGGTCCCTTTCTTCGACCTCTCGAGCACCTCAAGTCCACAACTCTCAACGAGGAGCGCGGCAACTCCATACGCTCCGTGTTCGGTTGCGTACTCGTCGTCGTTCCAACACCGGCGAGACTGGTCGGAAGGCGCATCCCAATCAACGTGTGCCGCGACCTTAAGGTCCCCAGCTACGTCCATCCTGGTCGGACTCGTGTGACCCCGCTCGTCCAGACATACCGAAGCGGCATCTGCCAATGCCCGGCCAAAACCAGGCGTAACACAGCTTGCGGGCTGGCGTTTGGCTTCGAGGTCGCGCAAAATGAGTGGGACGGGAACGGTGGCTGGTGCCGACAGATTCATCAGGTACTCTTTTTGGGCGACGCGGCATCGGCCTTCCGGCGGACGCTTCGCGCGGCATCCGGGGCGAACGTAATCCGTCGCTTTCTCGGCGGCAATAAGATTCTTCAGTTGCCTGGATCGAGGGCCCGACAGGTCAGCGGTTGCCTTCGACGATCAGCGGCAGGCCAAAGCGCAAGTTTTCGCGCGCGGCGGCTCGCTGGGCCTTGCGCATAGCCCTTCGCGCCCTTTGAGCGAAGGCGGATTCAGCGGGCCTGGCGGCCCGGCGCGATTTTGGTTTGTTTTTCGATGGGTTCATAAATCAGCGGCCCATGAGGCGCGGCGCCACGCCGCCCATGCGGGCCATCATCTTCTGGAACTTGCCCATTTTCTTTAGCATTTGCTGCATTTGGGCAAACCGATTGAGCATGGTGTTCAGCTCGGTCACGGAGACGCCGCTGCCCTTGGCGATGCGTTGGCGGCGGCGGGCGTTGAGAATCTGGGGTTGGCGGCGTTCCTGGTGGGTCATGGCGCAGATCATCGCCTCCATGTGCCGGAACTCCTTCTCTTGTTTGCTGAGGTCGGCCCCTTTGAGCGCTTCGGCTCCCCCGGGCAGCAGGCCCACGATGGACTCGAGGGACCCGAGTTTTTTCATCTGGCGCAGTTGCTCCAGGAAGTCCTGGAGCGTGAACTGGCCCTTGCGCATCTTTTCCTCCAGGCGCTTGGCCTCGTCCATGGTCACGCTCTCCGCCGCCTTCTCGACCAGGCTGACCACGTCGCCCATTCCCAGAATCCGCGACGCCATCCGTTCCGGGTGGAAGGGCTCGAAATCCTCGAGTTTCTCGCCGATGCCGGCGAATTTGATCGGTTTGCCGGTAACCGCCCTCAAGCTGAGGGCGGCGCCGCCGCGGGCGTCCCCATCGAGCCGGGTGAGGATCGAGCCGGTAATCTGGAGTGCCTGGTCGAAGTGGGTGGCCACGTTCACCGCCTCCTGGCCGGTGGCGGCATCCAGGACCAGCAAGGTCTCCTGGGGTGCGACCAGGTGGCGCAGGCGGACCAATTCCTGGACCAGGGGTTCGTCGATCTGCAAGCGACCGGCGGTGTCGAAGATGAGCGTGTTCCGGTTGTTGGCCCGCGCGAAGTCCAGGGCCTCGCGCGCGATCTGGAGCACGTCGGTCCCGCCCTTGCGGACATAGACGGGCAGGCCGCACTGCTGGCCGAGCGTTTCCAGTTGCTCCATGGCCGCCGGGCGGTTCACGTCGGCCGCCACCAGCAGCGGCGTGCGGCCCTGCTTGAGGAGCAATCGGCCCAGCTTGCCGCTCGAGGTGGTCTTGCCCGAGCCGTGCAGCCCCACCATCAGGATGCAACTGGGATTGCCGCTCAATTCCAAAACCGCATTGGCCGACCCAAGCAAGTCCGTCAGCTCATCGTGGATGATCTTGATGATCTGCTGGCCGGGCTGGATGCTCTGGATGACCTCCTGGCCGATGGACTTGGCTTTGACACGCTCGATGAAGTCCCGCGCGACCTTGAAATTCACGTCGGCCTCCAGCAGGGCCAACCGCACCTCCCGCAAGGCGTCGGTGACGTTGTCCTCGGAGATTTTGCCCAGGCCCCGCAGGTTTCTGAAGGCGTTCTGGAGCTTGCTGCTTAACGAATCGAACATCCTCCTAAACTAAAAGACCGGGAGTGGATTGACAAGGCCGGCCGCATTTGGCAAATTGCCCTTTCGCGCCGGGCGCCGGCTCGCTGGTGGGATACTCAAGCGGTCAACGAGGGCAGACTGTAAATCTGCTGGCTTACGCCTACGAAGGTTCAAATCCTTCTCCCACCACCACCCCAAAAACCCAAGGAAAACAGCTAAAATGCCCTGATTCTATTGGGTGAACGTCTGGCGAGCCCTTTTCGGCCCGTGTCCTTTCTTGCGCTTGCCTTCCCTTTCCCGCTTTTCCTTTTGGCTGCTCAGAAGTCTATCAAAAGTCTATCAATGCCGGGCGGGATCTGGCTTCGCGTTTGGTGATTCCGGGTTTCTTTGGCCCGCCTTGCGCCCCTAATGGCCCTTGGTGGCGTCGAGGGACTCGGAAGGGCCATTCCTCATGCGAAACAGCCTTTCGGCCCGTCCTGGGGCAGAGGGAAGGGCCAGACTACCTTTCGGCTCAGGCTTGAACCAACTCCTTGCGGCTGGCAGGGACGATCTCGGCCCGCATCAAGTCGGTGCGCGAAAAGTCGATTGTGGGGTTCTTGAGCAGCATTCCGAGACTGAAGTTACGAACGCCCAGAAGCTCAAACCCAATTACCGCGCCTGCCGCGTCCAAATCAATGGCGTACACGTATCCCAGCGCTTCCTCGGATATGGTCTTTGCGACCTTACCGGTTTTGAATCGGATATACCAGGCCATAACCTCTAGATCAAATTCGATCCTGGGTGCCGTCATGGGTGCCTGAAAGTGAACTTTTCGAGTATGTTCCATACTGCCTAATGTTTGAAGCAACTTACGATCCAGGCTTCGCCCTTCTTCACTTCGGCGATCACCACAAGCCTGCCCCCTTCAACAGATTTCGAGAATCTATAGACCATTCCGCCGTGGTTCCCTCGATATTGCTGAATTTTCGTCGTGGGATATTTTAGCACATCTCGCATCGTCTCGCACGATATTCCGCGCTCATTGCCTCTGATTTTGGCATGGGTTGAGTCGTGAAACTTTTCGATTTTTGCACTGATTGGCCAATTCTGAATGAAATCAAATAGGGCGTCAACCTCAAATTGGGATGCTGCCGCAGAGCGGTTCGTCGGGCCTTGCCGATGTCGTGACAACTTGTCCCCACATACGCGGGCCGCTCAATGGCCGCACTGGGCGAGTGCATTTTGCCAAGCCCGGTTTAGGCGGGCGTCCCGCTCCCGGGCCTTTCGTTCCACGCCGTCCGCAAGTATCTGGCGCACGGTGTCGCCCGCCACCTCGCCGTCCAGATAAAGGCGCGCGGCAATCCATTGGATTGGAATCCACAGACGGCGCGCAAGGGCCCGGGCCTGCTGACGGGATCGTGCCATGAATGCGGCCTCGTCTTGATCGTGGAAGTACTGGGCGTAAACCTCGCGGGCGAGGGCGAAGTCTATTGACGCTCCTTTTTCGCTGGCGCCGGGATCGACGACCCGCTCGGCCTCGATGCCCGCGAACGCAGTCACGGCCACGATGGACATGTCGTTGATCGGGAACTCATCGCCGCAGAAAAGCCGCGGTTGATCTTCCACCGTCACGCGGGAAATGCGAACGCCGAAAGAGGTTGCCGCAACGACATGGGCGCTCTCGTGAACGCAGGTCAAAAGATCATTGCTGGCCTCGCCACGAAAACCGGCAACCGGCTCGTCATTGATGAATTGCATATCTCTATTTCAGGAATTCACTTGCGGTCAAGACGTTCCGCGGCGGCGGCTCGAGTTCCGGTTCTGCCACGGGCTCGGGCTTGGCCTGCCTGGGCTCTGGCAGGGGCGGCGGGGCTGGCGGTTGTTGCGTCTCTCCGGTGAACAACAACGGGAGCGGCGGGGAATCGGGCGGGGCCAACCGTTCAATCGGTCTTTGCAACCGTTCGACTGACAGGCTGGCAAAGCACTCCCGGACGGCGGGGTTCTCCTGGCTCACGTTCACGGCCTGGGCCATTGTGATCGCAAGCGGCCCGTTCTGCGGCCCGTCCAGCCGATCAAAGAGCAACCGCATTGCGAGCAAGTCTCCGGTCTTGGCAAGGCTCAGGAGTTTTTTCGCAATGGCCTCCGCGTCGGCCCTGCTCACCAGACGTTTCAGGGTTGCCGCAAGGGACACACAGCCCTTGCGCTTGCCTGACGGGTTGCCGCTCTGGCCCTTTGTCCAGGGCCGCCCGCGGGGCCTGCCTTTGCGCTTTGGGCCGCCAGTGCTTTTTCCCTGCAAACCAGCAGTTGTTTTCATTCGGGGTTAGGGACTGCCCGGCGGGTTTTCTCTTGACGGTCCCGACGCGCCCGGCATCTGATGGTGGACATGAAACCCACCGATCAACTTCAAAGCGAAATCGAGGAACTTCTTGACCGAATTGAGAACGAAGAGAAACACCTGGCTGAGAAGCACGGGGAGAGTTACCACCCCACCATCCCGACTCTCTGCTCCAGGATGATGGCCCTGGAGGCAGTGCTCACCGAGGCTTCGAGCCGAAGGCTTGTCCGGCTCACTTGGGCTTTGCTTTTCTGCACCGTCGCCCTTCTTTCGGTGGAAGTTAGGGCTGTATTCTTCCCAAAGGATTCGGCTGCACACGTAGAGGCTAAACAAACAGGCCAAGATCACCAGGTAATGGTCCCAGCCCTGACGAATGCTCAGCATACCAAGTAGGATGTTCACGTTTTGATTGGTCCTTTCAGTTCTCATTTCGGATTTGCCGGGGGCGGTCAGGACAATGAGAAACCTGACTCACCCCCGGCGCAGTACGGCGCGTGCGTTGGTTCGCGCCGCGGGACAGCGTGACTTCCCGGGCAGGCAGCCCGGGTCTAACGCGCAAGGTGTCACGCGGAAAGTTCACGCCATGCTCGCCGAGTCTGCGATTAACTTTGGCGGCGCCGGCCACAATACTGGCCGCTCGGACAGGAGCCTCGTAACCAGTTCATTCAACACCCACGTTGCAGTCGTTGAGTTTGACGCGACTGCCCACCAGCAGCTTGTTGCTGCATTCAAATAGGCCAAGGCGTCACATTGGCCTGCGACATGCGCCGCTTTGGTTGCGTCCTTACAGAAAGGCGCGAGAAATTCCTCGAGCCTTTTGCTCATGTTTTGGGCCTGTTGGCTCACAATGGCCTTTATCGGCCCGGAACAGTTTTGCAGGGCGTTATGAATCGCCGCCGCGTTCTCGGCGCGGATCGCCTCGCTGTTTTGCAATTCGGTTTCGATGGCCGCGATTTGGCCCAGGGCGGCGGCGCGTTTCGTGACGGCCTCGCGGTCGAGCGGATCGAGCGGTTCCTCCGTCTCGGCTTTCAGCGCCGCGAGTTTAACCCGCAACTCGGCCAGGCGGGCCTCCAATGTTGCGCCGGCCCCGATGGCGCTTGCGAGTTGGTCACGGGCTGCCTTGAGGGCGTCAAGAGGGCTTGGCTTTTTCACTTTCACTTAAAAACCCTCCCGGATCTTGCGCCTAATGCCGGCCATGACTTGCGGATCTACCGGGTGTGCTCCCTCTTGGCCTCGGGCCAATGCAGCCAGTTTGTGGGGCGGCGCATTGGGCGGTTGCGGCAGCCCGGTTTGCGAGGGCTGAGGCAGCCCGGCACGGCCCATGTAATCGGCGTGTGGCCGCGTGGCGCCGACTGCGCCCGTGCTGGATGCGTTGCCGTCCAGGGGCAGATGAATGCCGCTCGCGCCGGGCTCAGGACCGGCCAAGGCCCAGGCCGGGTGTAATAGCGCGACCCGGCTGAACGCCTCGCCGTAGCTACAGCCCGTAGCTTTCATTTCCGTTTCCACTGCGCTGCGTAACGCAGCCCGTTTCTGGGCCTCGCTCATGGCGGTGTCAGGAATGTTTGTTTCCATTTTTCAGATACTTTCTTTCGTTGTGCGCGTGTTTGACTTTTGCGGCTTTGTTTTTCTCAGTCCTGCGGCCAGCCGCTCGGGGCCACGGGAAATTTGTTGGATGGTTGCCGCGTCCATGGCAAACCCCCGCCTGTTGAAAACACTCCCCAAGTTTCGCCCGCCCTTGCTTTCCGCGGGCGCTTGAACGTGTCAACCGCTGAACCGAGCTTCAACACCCAGCCACCTTGGGTTGGGCCGGGCTGGCGAATTTCCGTCATGCTTAGCACGCTGCGTCCCATTTGTTCCGCTTTGAACAAGCAGAGGGTAAGGTCTCCGTCGGGCGGAACCAGGACAGTGATGTTGTCGCTGGCGACCGGGGCTGGCGCTGGCTTCACCTTGGACCAAGCGGGGTTTTTCATGTCGTCAACTCCATGACCCGCAGATCGCATCCCGCTGCCTCGCTTGCCCGCTCTCGAATGGCTTGAAGCCAGACCCGGTATTCGGCAAGGTCGTTGCCACTTAGCGGGCGTTTCATGTGCGGCCAAAACGAAGTTCGCTGCCCCGGGGCCGTTGGAATCGCAAAGCTTGTCACGCAGACATTGCCGGATGACAGCCTGGCTACGAAGCGATGGGTTGCCGATTCCACGGCGGGTTTCTTGAGTTTGGTTGCTCTCATTCGCGGGAGGTGTCAGAGGTTTCACGTGTTCGGGTTTCGCAGGGGGTGTCAGGTGTCAGTGCCCCCCTAAAGGGGGTGGCACTTTTGACACCTCGACTGTCAGAAGTGTTTTGGCACTCTTTGGCACTTTTGACACCTCCAGGTATTTCAACCACGCAACGGCGTTTCAAAATGGGTTTCCATTTGCCGGATGCTTCCGACCTAATGACGCGCTTGGCACTGTCCAGATCCCGCCGTACCCGGTGGAAGCTCGATTCACTCAAGCCCAATTCCGACTTCGCCACGGCTTGCCAATCGGTTGCCGTAAGCCCTTCGGGTGGCAGCAAGGCAAAAACCTCATCGGCATTGCGGGTTTTGGGGCGGCCCACTTCGGGCAACTCATCCGGCCTGGCTGGACGCCAAACTATCCCGTTGGTCGAGTGCGCAAGGTGTCGGACGTAAGACCGCTCGCCATCGTCATCGATCCATCCAATACGGGCGCCGCGTTTGGAAGCGCACAACTCGAATACCTCGTGCTCTCCCATGCTGCGCAGTGCCAGGACCGCCCTGGCCCAGTTGGCCCATTCCGCAGAGCCCGCGCCCAGGTAGGCAAGATCCCCCGCCCGCCAGTCTGGCTTCTCTCGGCCCGATGCAGGCTTATTAGTGTGGTGGACAATGACGGCGCCGCAGTTGTGGCGATGCAGCAGGGGATTCAAACCATTGCGCAGAAACGCGCCAACGTCCCGCTGGCTGTTCGCCTCCCCGCCGATGTAGGAAAGCACGGGATCGATCCATACCAGGTCCGGGTGATGCTTGGCCAGGGCCGGGCCAACCACCGCGGTCAGGAATTCGAGCCCGGCCAACGAATCCTCCGTGAGCACAAGGACATTGCTGGTAGCGCGTGCGGACTGCCCGGGTGTTAAATCCAAACCCTTGACAATGCCGTCGCGCATCTCGGCCATATCGCCGTCGTCATTCTCGGCCTGGATGAAAAGGGACTTGAGCGGTCGGGCTGGCACGATCCCAAAGGCTTCCCGGCCAATGCCCCAACAGATGGCCGCTTGCAGGGCCAGGCTGGATTTCCCGATGCCAGTGGGACCGCACAGTAGGAGTCCCCCGCCCTGGCACAGGTAACGGGCCTTGAGCAGTTGGCACGGATCGCCGTTCTCAGGGCGGATGAATTCCGACAAGGGCCTTGCGTTGTCCGGCTCATCCGCCTCGCCGTTCCACGGCGGCGCGTCCTGGGCGAGTTGATCCAAGTCGGCAGCCTGCCCGCCGGCCGCAAAATAATCGTGCGCGTCTTTGACGGCCTTGCCATCCACGTCAGGACACTCGATCACCTTCACGCTGGCGGCAGTCCCTTGGAGCTTGCTGGCCACGTCCGCGGCATGGTCCCGGCCCGCTTTGTCCTTGTCCGCGATAATGACAACCTCAGCGCCTTTGAAGTGCCTGGCCAATTCGGGCAGCCATTTCCCCGCGCCGCCATCGTTGCATGTTGCGCAGAAGCCAGCCGCTTCCAGGGCGAGTACATCCCTTTCCCCTTCGGCAATGAACACAGGGCGGCCGGCCTTGACCGCGGCAACCAGTTGCGGCAAGCGAAACGGGACGTGGCGAATACCTTCGACCTTCCATTTCCCGTCCGGCGCCTGTTGCGCGAAACCCTTTGGCTCGAATCGGACCACCTCGCGCAACACTTTGCCCGATTCATCCGTGTAAGGGTAGGTTGCCACAATGCGCCGCTTGCCGCCGTTCCGCTCCGGCTTGTCGGTGAACAGGTCGGCCAGGGTCAGACCCAGCTTGGCGCAGATTGCCTCTGGCAAGCATCCAGCGTGGCAGTGTAGCACGACGCCCTTTTCACCATCGGCAACGGAGAGACTGGCGCGGCGGTCGTTGTGCGCCGGGCAAAGGGCCTGCCAGCCATTGCCGGACTTCTTGACCGCGGACAGCTTGGCGAGGATGTCTGCGGCCTTGACACCCGCCGGATTGCGCCCTACCCTGCTGCTGGAATTGTTGAGACTGGCCCTCGCGCTGTTCGCGGGGGCTTTCTTGTTTGCGACGCTCACGCCCCACCGTTAATGGAACGCGCTTCATTGGTGCTGAGCAGAGCTTCGAGACTTTGTGAGGTTATCCCCGCGCAACGTTGGCGGCCCGGGAATTTGATCTTTTCCAAAAGCCCCTGTCGGCACAGCAAATGCACACTGCGAACGCTGCGGCCCAACCGGCGAGCCACTGCGCCGGGGCGGACGATTCCCGGTGGTGCTGTGGGGACTGGGGAGGAATTGGGGGGAGTCTGGACTTTTCCGTTGCGAAGGAGGGCCAGGAGCCTCGTGCGGTCAGAGGGCGTCACGCTGGGATCGGCCCTGAGAGCCGATCTCACGATTTCCAATGTCGTATTATTCACTCATAAGCCTGGAATGCGCTTTGCTTCTGCGGCCTGCCCGGCGGGGCCGGCAGTCACATCGTTACTGCCAGGATAAGCAACAAGGCGAATTTCGTCAAGCCTTGTTCAAACAATTTTTGCATCCGATAGAAGAGTCAACAGCGCCGCCTTTTTCTCGGCCAGGTTCTCCGGCCCGAGGCTTTCCGCAATAGCCCTTGCTTCGCGCAGCAATGCCTCCGTATCGCGTCGGGGTGCCTGCTCCGGTATGGAGTCGCCTAGCAAGGCGGGCAGTGTGTTCACGGCCAGACTGGCGGCGGCCTCGCTTGTGTGGGTGTAGTGCCTCGTCATGGCCGGGTTGCTGTGGCCGACAAGGCTTTCCACGATGGACAGAGGCACGTTGCTTGCACGGCATAGGCTGACAAAGGAATGCCGAAGTGAATGAAAGCCAACCTCGATCACGGCCCGCACTTTGCCCTTGCCTGTGCCGGGCTTGTGCGTCTGGATTCCGTTGGCTTTGAAGTGCGCCTGGATCAAATCCGTGACGGCATCGATCCGCCTGGCATAGAGTCCCGCAGTCTCAGGCATGACGTATTCGCTTCGGTTCTCGGCTGGCAGTCCGGCCAACATGACGGCCAGGGCCGGGTGAATCGGAATGTGTAGAGGCACGGGGCGCCGTCTCGCGGCCTTGTTGGGGATGCGGGTGATCATGTGCCGGGCAAGATCAATCTCGCACCATCGCAGCGTTGCCGCATCGCCAAGCCGCAAGCCGCAGTAGGTGCCCAGGGCGATCAAGGTCCGAAGCTCCCCGGTTGCGGACTGGCAAACCCGTTTCAATTCGTCAACCGTCAATTCGCGCCGGCTGTTGATCGCCAACATTTTCCGGTGGATGCCTTCCCACACATTCACCGTGAGCCGGGCCTCCTTCTTCACCGTGTTAAACACCAGCGTCAACAGGTTCACGTGTTTGTTGAACGTGCCCGGGGCCAGGATGCGAAGGCTGGCGGCATACTCTGCCGCGGTCTCGGCTGTCACGAGTGCCAGCGTGGTCAAGTCGGGGTGGTTCTCCCGCATCCATTCCGCAAACCTGGACCACTGGCACTCGTATTGATAGAGCGTTTCCCCGCCAGTGTCCGGGCGGGTTGCCGATGCCAGGAAGGCGGACCAGCCTTGGGTGATCGGCAAGGCCGGGTTGTGCCTCACTTCAAATTCCGCAAGCTCGGCTTTGCGGCCTTCCAGCCGGGTGGACACGGCTTTGAGCACTGCGGCCTCATCCGCCGTGGCAAGGGGCGACATGAAATCGGCCATTGCCTCCTGTGCTTCCCTCTTGCTGGTGATTGCCTGGCCGTTCTTGTCCCGCAGGCTCTTTGAAAAGAGCTTCCCATTGACCCGCCACTGGACATTCCAGTTGTTCCCGCGTTTGAACAGATAGCCGGTTCGCCTTTTCATTTGGTGCCTTTCGTTTGGTTGCCTTTCATTGCCCTTACTTTCGCAAACGGAAGCGAGGAAGTCAAGCAGAAATCTATCATAGTCTCAAAAGAGCCTTGAAAAAGTGCATTAAAGCAGACTGTAAATCTGCTGGCTTACGCCTGCGAAGGTTCAAATCCTTCTCCCACCACCACCCCTTTTTACCCATAGAAACCCGCTTTCGGGCGCATCCTAGCTTTTGCGCGCGGCGGCTCAGACATGTGGTTTTTCCGCCGGTTTGAAAATGTTGAGCCCGCTCGACGATAGAGACAAAAAGGGCGACAGGGGTTTGGCCTGTCGCC